>VOFH01002153.1_pt1 | contig 56494 bp, 86 predicted proteins | sample 5384091 | NCBI WGS metagenome assembly VOFH01 (sample SAMN12384727, study PRJNA508395) | human gut metagenome | isolation source: healthy gut G | host: Homo sapiens | reverse complement strand
ACGGCCGATGTCGGCCAGCATGCTCTGAGAGCTGGAATCCACCACATTGAACCGGGTGTCGAAGGTCTGTAAAAACCAGATGACCAGCGTTGCCAGGAAGATGACGGTAAAGGCCCGTACGACGAGGTCTTTGGCTTTGTCGTAAATCAGGCGCAGAACGCTTTTAGAGCTGGGAAGCCGATAGTTAGGCAGTTCCATGACAAAAGGAACTGGCTGGCCCTAAAAAGGGTATGCTTGAAAATCAGTCCGCATAAAATCGCGGTAAGCATACCAAACACATACAGCGCGATCATGACCAGCGCCGCATAGTCTGGGAAAAAGCGGTGGAAAATACTGCATAGATCGGCAGTTTGGCGCTGCAGGACATAAATGGAGTCAGCAGAATCGTCATTTTTGCGATCCCGCTCGCTGGATAGGGTGCGGTAGCCATGATGGCTGGTACACTGCAGCCAAAGCCGATGAGCATGGGCACAAAGCTGCGCCCGGAAAGGCCGATTTTCCGCAGCAGTTTATCCATGACAAAGGCCACCTGAGCCATATAGCCGCTGTCTTCCAGAATGGAAAGGAAGAAAAACAACACCACAATGATAGGAAGAAAGGAAAGAACGCTGCCCACTCCAGCGAAAAACGCCGTCAATCATCAGGCTATGTACCACCGGATTGATGCCGTAAGCGGTCAGCGCGCGGTCAGCCAAATTGGTTACCGCATCAATCCCCAAAGAAAGCCAGTCGCTGAGGACGGGACCAATGACTCCAAAGGTCAACCAGAAAATCAGCATCATAATGCCTAAAAAGATCGGGATAGCCAAATATTTGTGGGTTAGCACGCTGTCGATTTTCACACTGCGCAAGCTTTCCCTGCTTTGATGGCCTTTGATTACGGATTTGGCACAGACCTCTTCGATAAAGGTGTAACGCATATCCGCAAGAGCTGCCTCCCGATCGGTGCCCAGCTCCTGCTCCATTTCGGTTACACTGTGCTCAATCATGTCCAGCTCGTTTTCCGAAAGCTGCAGCGCCTGGCGGATGATCTCATCACCTTCCACTAATTTAGTGGCGGCAAAACGGGAGGGGATATTCATCCGCTGAGCATGATCCTCCACCAGATGGGCCACTGCATGGATGGAGCGATGCACCGGCCCGGAGCAAAAGTCCATTCGTTTTGGTTTTTGGCGGTTAGCAGCCACCTCCAGAGCCGTATCAATCAGCTCGGCGACGCCCTTCATTTTTACTGGCAGAGATGGGAACGACTGGAACGCCCAGGGCCTGCTGCATTTCACGGATTTTGATGGTGCCGCCGTTGGCGCGGAACTCATCCATCATATTAAGCGCCACGACCATGGGAATGTTCAATTCTATCAGCTGCAGGCTCAAATAAAGATTCCGTTCGATGTTGGTAGCATCAACGATATTAATAATGCCGTCCGGATGAGAATTGATCAGAAAATCCCGCGTTACGATTTCTTCACTGGTATAGGGAGAAAGGGAGTAAATGCCGGGAAGATCCACAACCACAGCGTCTTTGTGGCCGCGGATAAGACCGTCCTTGCGTTCCACTGTAACGCCGGGGAAATTGCCGACATGCTGATTGACCCTGTAAGCTGGTTGAAAAGCGTCGTCTTTCCGCAGTTCTGATTGCCCGCCAATGCAAAAGTCATGCCGGCTCCTCCTCGATTTCAATTTTCTTTGCGTCGTCCATGCGAAGCGTCAGCTCATAGCTGCGCACATGCAATTCGATAGGGTCTCCCATTGGGGCGACCTTTCGCACCATCAGTTTGGTATGAGGAGTCAGCCCCATATCAAGCAGACGGCGGCGCAAAGCACCTTGCCCGCCGACAGTGAGAATTCGAGCTTCCTTCCCAATGGGAAGCTGGTCTAATGTCATGGTCAAAAACCTCCCCAACTGATGAAAACCGCAGGTTGATCATTGCAAACTATCCTAACCATAGCATAACCAATATCCTGTGTCAAGGCCGTTGGGACAAGCCTTAGAGGAAAACCCGGTCAGCCGAAACATGAAGACGCTCTCCTTTTGCCGAGAAAGAAATAAAAAAGAGTTGACAAAGGAAAGAAAATGATATATAGTTAGTTACACAAGTAATTAACCGGTTAACAGAAAGGGTGTGAATTGTGCAGTTTAATTTCGAAAGCGATACCCCCATTTATATACAGGTGGCAGAACAGATCAAAGATGCCATCCTTTCCGGCGCTTTCCCGGAGGAAACACAGATCCCATCTACGACAGAAGTGTCTGTGACCTATAAAATCAATCCGGCGACAGCGCTGCGAGGGGTCACTCTTCTGGTCGACGGGGGATCCTGTACAAAAAAAAGAGGAGTAGGAATATTCGTGCAAAAGGGTGCGGCAGAAAAAATTTTGAATCAGAGAAAAGATGCTTTTTACAACGGTTATATCATCCGTTTGCTGGAGGAAGCGAAAAAAGCTGCATATTTCCCGGCAGGAAATTATCCGGATGATTGAGGAGGAAATAACAGATGGATCAGGGCATTGAGGTGAAGGGACTGACTGTGCGGTTCGGCAACGTTACGGCGCTGGAACAGGTAAATCTGACGCTGGGGAAAACCGCATTTATGGTCTGCTGGGACGAAATGGGGCGGGGAAATCCACATTGCTGAATGCCATCGGCAACCGGTTGTATCCCAGTGAGGGGAGGTCATCATTGATGGTGAGATGGGGACGGATAACGACCGCGCCCAGGGAAAAGTGTACTATATGGGAGAAAAAAACATTTATCCGGAGGGAACCACTGTAAAACAGATGTTTCGCTGGAGCAAGGACTTTTACCCAGATTTCGATATGGAATATGCTACAGTGCTGGCTGGACGGTTTGGGTTGAACCTGAAAAAAGAAATTAAAGGGTTATCCACCGGTTATCTGACCATCGCCAAGTTGATTGTGGCGCTGGCTTCCAACGCGCCGTACACCTTTTTTGACGAACCGGTACTGGGGCTGGATGCCAACCACCGGGAGATGTTTTATCGGGAAATGATTCACTGTTACAGCGAGCGGCCGCGGACAATCGTAATCTCTACTCATTTGATCGAAGAAATCGCGGACATCATCGAACAGGTGGTTATGATCAAAGAGGGAAAAATCCTGCTGGACCGGCCGGTCGAGGAGGTAAAACAGATGGGTTACCAGGTATCGGGAAAAGCGTCGGAGGTGGATGACTACTGCGCCGGCAAAAAGATCCTGAGCGAAGATTTGCTGGGAGGATTAAAAAGCGCCTGCCTATTGGGGCGCCCGGAAAATGTTCCGGAATCTTTGGAAATTACGCCGCTGGACCTGCAAAAGCTGTTTGTACAGCTGACCAACGCATAGGAGGGGAAAAGAAAATGAAAATCGGAAGAATGTTTCGGTGGTATTGGCAGAATACCTATTGGGGGCTAGTGGGGTTTTACGGCGCGATCCTGATTTTAATGCTGCTGGGATTTTCCATTATGATTGCCAGTGGAACGGAAGAAATATCTGTCAACGGTCTTTCCTTCTCATCAGAGATTATGCTGCTGGTCTTGGGAATCATCTTTTTCCCATCCGGGACGAGATTTGGTCTGTCGCACGGCGTTTCCCGAAAGACCGTTTTTTGCGGTCTGGTTGTTTTCCTGCTGGCTCTTTCAGTCGGAATGACGGCGGTAAATCAGTTAAGCCAGTGGGGCGGCCAGCAAATGGGGCTTAACACTTACGGAACGGAAAGAATGCTCTACCCCTCGATAAAAGGATTGGATGGGCGTTTTGGCATCATTGTCAGCCAGATTGCCGGCGGCTGGGCGCTGGGCATGCTCGGCTATTTTATCGGCGGCGCATACTACCGCATGAATAAGATCTGCAAAATCGTCGTATCCATTACCGTGCCGGCCCTGCTGTTTTTGGATTGCCGTTACTGCTGGTTGCAGCGCCCGCCGGCGTAGTGGGGGCTCTGGGAAACTGGTTTTTCTCTGCAGTCGAGTGGGTGGTGCGTTCCCCCTATCATCTGGCCCTGTTGTGGCTGGGCGGAACGGTTCTGTTGGGGATTTTCTCCTGGCTGCTCATCCGCCGGGCGCCGGTAAAAATTGCAGGATAAATGATTGAAACAAAGGCCCTAATCTTAGAAGGCAGGTGCTCATAAAACGGCACATAAGGGCAGGTAAGACACCTGCCCTTATGAAATGTTAACGCAAACTTGTTTTTCGGTGAATGCTGTGATACAAATAATTTTATGTACAAATCTGCTTTGAGGGAACCCAGCATGAAGTTAGAAATAGAACCCAATGGGGTATGGTACCATGGTTCAAATGTAATATTTGAGGTATTGAGAAAAGGTAGTACGGTTACGCAGTGGAGAGCACTTTGCAGAGGCTTTTTCGCATAAACCTACTGAATTAGGATATGATGATAATGGTATCATCACTCATAATGGAAAAGAAAAAGGATTTTTATATATAATTGATGAACCGATCACAGTGGATCATGATATCTGTCATCATCCGGGAACAACAATGGATAAGAATGCGGAATTTCTTACCAAACGACCGCTCAAAGTGAAACTGATAAAAACTGTAATATAGATTATATTTGCTAAGAGATTTCAGGTTATGAATGAAACAAAGGCTCCCTTTACATAGAGGAGCCTTTGTCTTTGTTTCGATGCAAAGTATCTATTGAGGCAATTTTGTCATTGCAAAGCCTATTCGGGAATGCCGTTCATCAAACGCTGGATAGAAATACTGTGTGCTTTTTGGATACAAGGCTAAATTTATGAAAAATTATGCCTTAAAAGTCAGGGCCTTTGTTTTGCAGCTGCTTGTATAAATCGCGAAAAAAGAACAGGGCCGATCAGAAAAGAGACTAAAAACAGAATAAGGTAAAAGAAAAAAATGCCTGCGAAATTTTTGGGGCCATTCAATTTTTCTGGAAACAATATCGCCAGCCCGCCGGGAATTTTACGACAGCGAGAAGAACTATGGTAGCGGCTAAAAAATCGGGATGGTATAGGCGAATCCAGTTAAAAGGCAAAATATAGACCATATAACAGCGACTACACCACATATAGCGCAGATAAAGCATAGTTGCCGGCGAATTCGGTTTCGTTTTTGCAGCAATAAAACCAGCTGGGTTTCTTTGTGAATCGGTCTCACTTCCTCCGGATAGGTTTCTTTATTATACCCTGTAAGTTCTAAATTGTCAACCCTGATAGTTTATGTTAAAGAACCACTGATAGGGTTACAATAAACGTAAAAGGGAACGGGAGGCAGGAGATGGACCCAAATTACAGTGAGATCGGTTCTCGAATCCGTGAACAGCGGGAATATTTGGGGCTTTCCGTGAAGCGTTTGCAGAGAAAATCGGCGTAACACCCAAATTTTGTTCAGATATTGAATTGGGATTGAAAGGAATGTCTCTGCCAACCTTATGTAAAATTTCAAAAGTTTTGCATCTTTCCACTGACTTTTTGTTGTTTGGGGAAAGCCGGGAGAAACAGCGGATCAAATTTCCTTGATGCTGTCTCAATGCAGCAGTAAACGCAGGGCATATGCGGAACAGATTCTCAAAATTTTTTAATTTCGGATGAGGAATAGTCCGTTATGAAAAAAGAAGGGTTGCTCTGCGCGGTAGTAATCATCAAAAAAGACCTGCCTATTGGGGCACCCTCCGTAAGGAAGGTGCCCCAACTGCTTTGTATTTAACTTTTTCAGATTGTGGTATCTCAATCCGATGCTCGCTATACCTATAGACATGCTATCACAAATTATACAATACCGACAATCATCATAAATTAGCCTTTATCTGCTCCCCAAATTGTAGGAAAATGCTTTTGTACGAAAATACTCATAGCGTGTTGAGGTAAATTTTTTCAAATCATTCTTTTCTATGTCCTTTCTCAATTCATCTAAAACAAAATTCATCTCTTTATCGGAAATTTCACTTTTTGCTTTATACTAAACAATCCTTTTTTCTTCTTGCTCCTTATAGAATATATATAAATCAGAAATCTTTGTTACTCTATCAATCTTTACTGATTGAGTAGTGGCGTAAACACAATTTATCTTAGTAGGTGTATCTGTTTCTTTTAAATCATCACACTCATACAAGTATCCCGTCTTGCCTTTATATAAATCATAAAAAGCGTTTTCATAGTATTCTGAATAAACTACATTACCATTTTTATCAAATCCATAAGGATAAAAACTAAAAGGCTTTGGTACAGGCTTTACAGCATATAAAAGAGCGATTAAGGAATTAGTCGCAAAATAAATATATGGCTTACCGTGTTCTGATAAAAAGGCTTCAGTTCTTTCAGTCCTTTGACGGAACTACCGTGATAAAAAATCACAACTTACCCACTCCTTTACACAAAGGGAGGCAACTTCCATACGAAGCGCCTCCTTGGCAGGTCTTTTGTTTGGTCAAGCAAAAGATTTTTACTGTGCGGCTCGTTCCGAATAATGGTGGGCCTGCTCCAGCATCATGTCTTTTCACTTTCATCAGCCGGATTTGTGTGCTTCGCTCGTTTTCGTCCAGCTTCATGGTGATATATTTAATATTTGTCTGCAAATCCGGGATCATCACATGCTCCAGCGCATTGACGCGGCTGGTTCATCGTGCCGGAGTGGTCCTCACGGGTCTTGCCCTCGCCGATGCCCTTATCCTTCAGACGCGACAGGCTGGGCAGCACGTCCACGGGCGGGATGATGCCCTTGCGGTACAGGTCACGGGAGAGGATGATCTGACCCTCGGTGATGTAACCGGTCAGGTCAGGGATCGGGTGGGTCTTGTCGTCCTCGGGCATGGTCAGGATCGGAATCATGGTGATCGAGCCGGACTTGCCGATGCGGCGGCCTGCGCGCTCGTAGAGCGTGGCAAGGTCGGTGTACAGGTAGCCGGGGTAGCCGCGGCGGCCGGGGACTTCCTTCTTGGCCGCGGAGACCTCACGCAGCGCCTCGGCGTAGTTGGTGATATTTGGCGTGGGGCAGACCAGAGGCGGAGAAAATGGGCAGCTTCTGGCCGCGGACCAGCGTATTCAGGCCGTCGATAGCGGAAACACCGGTCTGGATGAATTCCTGGGGGTAGTTTCTGGCGGCCGGATTGATAGGCAGGCCATTGATATCCTTACGTTTTCGGGCAGGATTTCCGGGCCCCCGTCGATGGGGCGGCCCAGACCGTCAAATACACGGCTGAGCATATCTTCGGAAACGCCTAATTCCATGGGCCGGCCCAAAAAGACGAACTTTACTGTTAGATAGGTTGATACCGGTGGAATCTTCAAACAGCTGGACCAGCGCGTTTCCGCCATCGATCTCCAGTACCTTACAGCGGCGTTTTTCACCGGAGGCAAGCTCAATTTCGCCCAACTCGTTGTAGGTGACGTTTTCTACGCCGCGCACCAGCATAAGAGGACCTGCAACCTCTTCGATTGTCCTGTATTCTTTCGGCATTAGAAGTCCTCCTTCTTCTGAGGAAGTTCTTCCATTTCTTTGTTCAGCTCCAGAACAATGTCATCAAATTCTCTGGCAATTTCGTCTTCCGGTGTGTATTTAAAACGACCGATCCGTTCCCGGACGGACAACTTTACCAGTTCATCGATACCGATGCCTTCATTCAAAGCGTTGACGGTAGACTGATAGAACACCAACACCAGCTTCATCATGGCGTATTGTTTTTCCAAAGAGGTGTAGGTATCAATTTCATGAAACGCATCTTGATGCAAAAAGTCTTCACGGATCGAGCGGGCGGCTTCCAGCTTCAGGCGATCAGCGGGGGACAGCGCATCCATACCAACCAATTTTACGATTTCGTCCAGCTCCGCTTCCTCCTGCAAAAGGCGCATCAACTGTTGTTTCAGTTCAGACCAGTCTTCGTGGACGTGGCTGTTAAACCACTTGGCGGTGCTGTCGGCGTACAGCGAATAGCTGGTCAGCCAGTTGATGGCCGGGAAAGTGGCGGGCGTAGGCCAGCGAAGAATCCAGGCTCCAGAATACCTTTACAATGCGCAAGGTTGCCTGGGCGACCGGTTCGAGATATCGCCGCCAGGGGGGATACGGCTCCAATGACACTCAAAGCGCCCTCGCGGCCCGATGTCCCAGCGCGACAACCCTGCCGGCACGCTCATAAAACTGTGCCAGGCGGCTGCCCAGATAGGCGGGGTATCCTTCCTCGCCGGGCATCTCCTCCAAACGGCCGGACATTTCGCGCAGCGCCTTCCGCCCAGCGGGAGGTGGAGTCTGCCATTAGGGCCACGGAATAGCCCATATCACGGAAATATTCAGCGATGGTGATACCAGTATAGATGGAAGCCTCACGAGCCGCAACAGGCATATCAGAGGTGTTGGCAATCAAAACGGTACGCTCCATCAACGAATAGCCGGTTTTGGGATCCTTCAGTTCCGGAAATTCGTTCAAAACATCGGTCATCTCATTGCCGCGCTCGCCGCAGCCGATGTAGACGACGATATCTGCTTCGGCCCACTTGGCCAGCTGATGCTGCACAACAGTTTTTCCGGAGCCGAAGGGACCCGGAACCGCCGCTACGCCACCTTTGGCAATGGGGGAACAGAGTATCGATCACCCGCTGGCCCGTGACCAAAGGCATATCAGGCGGGAGCTTTTTCTCGATAGGGGCGGCCTTTTCGGACAGGCCAGCTCTGCATCAGGGTCAAAGGCGAATCCCCGCCGTTTTCGTTTTCAACGACCGCAATCGTCTGCGTAATGGTAAAATCGCCCTCTTCAATCGATTTCACTGTGCCGGCAACGCCGTTGGGCACCATGATTTTATGGGAAACAATTTTGGTTTCCTGCACCGAACCGATGATATCACCGCCGGTTACCTTGTCGCCTGCTTTGACTGTGGGGACAAAGTGCCAGGATTTTTCACGGCTTAAGGCCGGAACCTCCACGCCCCGTTTAAGATTGTTGCCGGAAACTTCCATGATGGTTTCCAGCGGGCGCTGGATGCCGTCGAAAATGCTGCCGATGAGCCCTGGGCCCAGTTCAACACTCAATGGCGAGCCGGTGGATTCCACTGGCTCGCCAGGCCCAAGGCCAGAGGTCTCTTCATAGACCTGCACCGAGGCCTGGTCTCCGTGGATCTCGATGATCTCGCCGATCAAGCGCTGGTCGCTGACACGGCATACGTCGAACATATTGGCGTCACGCATGCCTTGGGCGATGACCAGAGGCCCGGCCACTTTTTTGATGGTGCCTTTGCTCATGTATTTTCACCTGCTTTTCGTTAGTTATCATTGCCGAATATAATGTCGGAGCCAACAGCCTGCTCCACCGAACGTTTCACTTCAGCGATCCCCCCCATGCCCGTATTGCCGGACACGCCGGGGATCAGGATAATGGCGGGCAGCCGCTGGGAGCGGTAGCGGTTCAGCTCCTCATCGATCTCGGCAGCCAGTGCCTCTGTGATATAAATGACCGCGTAGTTTCCGTCTGCCAGACGGCGCAGGGTGCGGACTGCTTCAGTGGGATCGTAGGCAGGGTAAGTATCCAGGCCCAGCGTGGCAAAACCGTAGATACTGTCGTAGTCGCCTAAAACTGCAATCTTATACATACATTTCCCTTAACCTTTCCCGAATCGCATCGTCCGAAAGTCCGTTCCGTTTGCCGGACAGAAGGATGCGGACAGTCTTGATTTCGTTTTCTCTTGCCAGTAACCATGCAGCGATAGGGTCAATGGTAGATGTCTCGTATTTTTGCGGTCGGATTTTTCGATTAACCGGTTGTCACACCAACGTTCAAAAGCGGAGGCGGACTGGCACAACGCTTCAGCCGCGCCGCCATAGCAGGTATGGATCAGATACCCGGTAATTGCTTCGAAGCTTTCTACGGCGGCCTGGGCCAGTTGTGTAATATCCAGCGTGTCGCATTCCACCAGCGCACGCTCTAAAAACCCCAGAGACTTTCCAGTTTTTTGGCAGCGGACGGCAATTTTGATGTCGGCAGTGGCTACTGTGTGCTCGGCATAAAATTCGAGCAGCGGGCTGCCAGAAGCTTTGCCCGCGCGCAAAATAGCTTCCAGCGCAGCCTTATCGATTATCATGTCGCAAAGCTGCCCATCGCCCGTCTGGCGCAGAACGCTCATTGCTTCTTCCGCAACAGCTCCCATCTCGGCGGGGAGAACGGAGAATTGATGATCTTTAGCTGCCTGGCGCAAGAGCGCCGGATCAATCGTTCCGTTTGGATTGTAGATGTCCGCCCCATGGGAAGGCGCATAGCTTTCCTTGATTGCCGCCTTGAGGTTATGATAGTCATTGGCGTATAAAAACACGTCAAAAACGCTCATATCCTCCACTAATTCCCTCAGCTGATCCCAGGTTTTTCTACGCTCTGCCTCTAAAAGGGATTCGGGCGTTTGGTTGGCAGAGCCGTTGCCCCAGCCTTTTTCATTCAGCATACGCAAGCATTCATGATAGGTTTTGCAGGCCATCAACTGCTCTAAAGTGGCGGGACTGAAACATAAAAGTTCCTTGAGCGGATCCGGGCTACCGCATAAATATAATCGGGTTTCGCCATCATCCAACCTCCTTATTGGAACAGAAATTTCTGGACTTTATCCTGCAAAGCTTCCTGGCTGGAATAAAACAGCGCTTCAAACGAACAATTTTCCTCAATCCCGCCGTAATCCAGCACAAATCCCCCGTCAATGGGGCAGGTGCTGCTGGACAAAGAAAGCACTGCGCCGGGGATCGCCGCCAAAGCAGCCTTCAGCTGTACGTCAAAATCCCCGGGAACTCGGGCGAGGTCCTTTTCGTTTAGAATCAGCTTGCCTTGCTGGGGAGGGCGAATTTACCGACCATTTTGAAAATGAGGCCGAAATATGCCGCGTCGTCCAGTGACAAAAGAGATCCTCTGGCAGCCTGAATCATTTCGCGGATTATCTGTTGTTTAGCGGCCAGCAGGGTCTGCCTCTGCTTGAGTGCGGCACTGGATTGAGCTTGGGCGGCAATCGCCGCCGTCTGTACCTGGGTGTCCAATTCTATCTGCGCTATCTGTTTTTCCCGCTGTGTTTTTGCCGCTGCCAGGATATTGGATGCTTCTGCTTCCGCCGCGGCCTTGGCCTTTTTGGCACTAGCCTTGGCGCCGTCAATAATTTGGGTGGTGATTTTCTCTAATCCTGTCATATGCCGGCTCTCCTTATTATCGTATTGGGGATTTGTTTCATAAGGCAAGCCGATTAGATATTCAGACCGCCAATGCCGGAAACAGCCAGGATGGATACCAGAAGCGCCAGAATAGCGTAGGTCTCGACCATCGCAGGAAAATAATGGCTTTGGAGGACTGGTCAGGACGTTTGGCAACCATAGAAATACTGGCGATAGATGCTTTGCCCTGCTTGATTGCAGACGCGTATCCGACAATGGCCATAGGCAGACAGCCGAGCAGGTACAATAGCCCTTTCTGCCAGCTTAAATCCGCCGAACCGCCGAGAACGCCAATCTGGGCCAGAGTGATGAAGGCAATCAGCAAACCATAAATGCCTTGGGTGCCAGGCAGTAGCTGTAGGATCAGCACCTTACCGAATTTAGAAGGATCATCGGAGCAGACACCGGCAGCGGCCTCGCCGCACATGCCCACCGCTTTTGCCGACCCAAGACCAGCCACCAAAGCAGAAAGTACAGCACCTGAAAGCGCAAAAATAATTCCCAGATTACTCATGTTGAAAGTCCTCCTTGATATTGTAATATTGTGTATGGACGGCAAATGGCCGAAACGCCCTGCCGCCGCCCTCATAAAACTTGCCAAAAAATTCAACAAACTGCAGCCGATTGGTATGGACATAAGCGCCCAGCAGGTTGATTGCCAGGTTCAGCGTATGGCCGATGAGAAATACCAAAATGAAAACAATCGCACCGCCTATGCCGCCGCCCAGCATGCTGCCCATGGAGTTTACGACTGTAGCGATAACACCGGTGGCCAGCCCCAATGCCAGCAAGCGGGAGTAAGAAAGAATATCAGACAGGTACCCAGTTACGCCATAAAGCCCATATGCCCCTTTCAAAGCCGCTTAAAGGGCTTCGGGATTCCCGGCCCGCAGTAGCCAGGATGCCGATTGCGCCGATGCCCGCCACGATAATACCGATAGTACCCGCCAGAGGCGGAAGGATAAAGCTCAACTGGAGGATACCGACAAACATCGAATTGGAAAGGGCAAATACAACCAACCCTGTCAGCAACATGTACCAAAAAACCACATCGTATAAAATATCCAGCCAGGCCCCCTGTTTGGCATACTGATACGCCTTTATGGCAAGGCCGGCAAACAGATGGATGATACCAATCAGCATAGAGAACACCAGCATCCGCATGGGTTCCTTGACCGGTTCAAACCAGATGGGCCCCAGGGCGATGTCCGGACGTCCGGAAAAAAAGTGGTGGCTACCACGCCCACCAGGTCGCCAAAAAAGCTGCCGAACATAAATCCCCAGAAAGTAGTGGAAATCCCGCAGAAGAAAAACATCTGCAGCGTTTTTCGCATGCCGTTTTCCATATTTTTGAACTTTAATAATGCCACCCCGCACCCAATGACCACCAAAGGCCGTAGGCCGCGTCGGACAGCATCAGCCCGAATAGGACATAGTAGAAAATGGACATAACCGAGCAGGGATCCACCTCTCCGCGGCCCGGCAGCCCGAAAGACTCGAGAACGCCTTCCACCGGCGCAGAAAACGGATGATTCTGCAGCACGATAGGGGGATCGACAGCAGGGGTCGCAGTTCGTAAATTCCACTGCCAGGTCAAACCGTTTTTCCAGTTCATTTTTCAACCTGTCTGCCTTTTTGGCCAGGATATACCCGGTGAGGACAAATGCCCGCTTGACTGGGCCAACTCACCGATGACCGCGTATTTTTCCGCTCGCATGGTGAAATAGTCGATGGCAAACCGGATCTCCGCCCGCTTGTCGGCAAAGGAAATCATTTTCTGCTCAGCCTGCTCGATTTCCTTTTTGCGCTTGCGCAATTTTTTCGTCTAATTCCTGTTTTCGCTGGGTAGGAGCGAGTTTGGTGGGATTAGACGGCCGTGCAAAGCCAATGCCGCGCAGCGCCTCTTCTACCTGGCCAGCGCCGTCTTTATGGCAAAGAACAAATACACAGGTCTGGTCTTGGGAGGAACTGACAATTTCCACATGAACGGGAGGAAGGTCTGGATTTTGCCCGGCCAGCCCGGTCAGAACAGCTTCCAGGTCCATGCCGCCCGGCAGGGTGCCGATAAAAAAGCACGGGTCTGGCCCGTCCCCTTAAAGCGCATGGGAAGATCCAGTCCAAGCCAGGGCTGTAAGGCTTCCAGCTGGCCCTCCAGCTTGATTACTTCCGATTTGTTTTCCGCAATGGAGCGGGACAGCGCTGTGATCTGATAAACGATTTCCATGACCGCATCATGTTTTGGGCAAATAAATCGTAATCCCGGCTGGTTTTCCATTCTCGGCCTTCTAACGAAGCGAACATGGATTTCTTTTCCGGCACATATTGGCCTAAAATCTCCAGCGCAGACTCGGCAGCGGTGATGTTTTTTTGAAAAACAGAACGATTGGCGGAAGTGTCAGCGTGGGAAAACACACTGTCCTCAGGCAAAATCGAATCTACTTCAACCGCGCCGCACCGCTGCAACAGTTCCAAGATCGGTTTGCGGTCTTTTTTAACGCGCAGATGCTGATACGCTTCATCTGCAGTACCGCCATAGGATAAGAGGCCTCCTTTCTGGATTCATCGTCGATGTTAAATCAATTCGGATAAGATCATCCGGATGGCTTCTTCTTTTTTGGCAGCGGCGTTTGCCTGCATTGCCCGGATTTTCGGATTCTACGCTGGCCAATGCCTGTTCCAGCGTTTTGTCCGCCTTTTCGCGTGCTTGATGCAAAGCCTGCTGATTGTCGGCGCGGGCTTTGGCCAGCGCCTTATCTGTTTCCTCTTGGCCTGGCTGCGCGCCTGTGCCAAAAGAGCAGCGCATTCCGCCTCGGCTTGCCGCTCAATCTGGTCCGCTTTTTCTTCCGCATCCCGGATTGTCTGAATCGTATCCTGTCCCATTTTATCACCACGCTTTGATTGTATTCTCAAAAGTAGAGATGTCGCTTGTTTTGCGGGGTGATCCCGAAAAAGAGCATCCAATATCTCCCTAATGAGCATTTTACAGGAAATAGACCAAAAAACAATAAAATCCATATCCAAATTAGCAAAAGGTGGACATTTTTGGAAGAGTAATGGCAAATGAAGCTAGATTTTGTTTAAAATGTATAATTGTTAAAAATATACGAGGAAAATTTGTTAAAACTAAAACAAATTCATCACTTTTTCCATCCAGAAGAGCTTTTTGCTGTATAGGAGGATACCGCAAAGACGGCTCTATCTGCCCGTACCGCTGGTAGCAACCCCTGCAGATGGGAAAAGGTCAGAAATCCATATCTGCCGTGGCTTTTGCCCATGCCGCTTTCACCGATGCCTCCAAAGGGAAGGTGGGGGAGGCTAAATGCAATATGGTATCATTGACACAGCCGCCGCCGTAGGGAAAGGACTGCTGCATCATTTTTAGCGCCTGTCTATCCCGGCAGAAGAAATAGGCGGCAAGAGGCCTGGGATATCGCTGGACAATTTTAACTGCCTCCTCCAAAGTGTGGAAGGAAAGCACAGGAAGGATTGGTCCAAAGATTTCCTCCTGCATGATCGGCGCATCCAGGCTGGGATTGTCTACCAGGGTTGGAGACAATCGGAGGGACTGAGGATCCGTTTCGCGGCCGAACAGTATGTGGCAGCCTTCCAAAGGCCCATCAGGCGCCCGATAATGGGCGCCGTTGATAATATGCCCATAATCAGGGCTGGCTAATGGATTTACCCCGAGGAATTCCTCCAATGCTGCCCGGCATTGGAGGACAAATGCTTTCTGCACCGACTGATGGACCAGCACATAGTCCGGCGCCACACAAGTTTGCCCACAATTGAGGATTTTCCCCCACATGATCCGGCGGGCTGCCGTTTTCAAATTGGCGGAGGAATCTACAATGCAAGGACTTTTTTCCTCCCAGCTCCAGAGTGACCGGCGCCAGGTTATTGGCGGCGGCAGCCAGGGACCTTCCGCCCTACCGCACTGCTGCCGGTAAAAAAGATTTTGTCAAAAGGCAGCGCAGTAAGGGCTGCGGCGGTTTCCGCCTCCCCAGGCAGACCGCAACGTACTCGGGAGAAAAAGTTCCTCCAGCAGCGCGCAGATAACCAGGGCTGTCCTGCCCGCCAGCTCAGAGGGCTTGACTACTGCACAGTTCCCGGCTGCCAGCGCGCTGATCAGCGGAGAAAGGCAGAGCTGAAACGGATAATTCCATGGGGCCAGGATCAGTACCGACCCGTAGGGGACAGGTGTAACCGCTGTCTGCCCGGCCAATGGCTCAAGGGGGTCACAGCCGCTTTGCTGCGGGCCCAGCTTTTGAGATGCCGGCGAGCATAGCGCAGTTCGCTTAAAACGACGGCGATCTCGGTGGAGTAGGCCTCCTGCCGGGACTTCCCAAGTCTTCAGCTAAGGCGGATTCGATCTGCTCCCGACGGTTCAGGATGGCCCCTTCCAGCAAAGACAGGACCTCCCGCCGGTAGGAAATCGACAGGGTAGCGCCGCTGCGGAAAAATCCTGCTGGCTTTGTAAAATCATCTGATATTTCATAGATACCTCCCAAACCATTTATCGTACGCCTGAACTTGACGATTGCCCAAGTTCGGACGGCGGATAGACCTCTTTTCCTGTAGCTTTCCGATCCCTGAACAGATTTTTTGGGCTTTTCACCAAGCCGGAATGGACGGCAGCCCCCGCCTGCTGTTACAGGATCATCTTAAATTTATCCCCACTACATACTGCACGCACCGGCAGCCGGGGATACCGTTTTGGTCGCTTAACTCGCTGTTGATCAGCAGGAGGGATAGTCCTTCTGCACGGACAGATAGTGAGACATCTCATAGGAGGCAAAAGTGACCTCCAGGGAAATGCGGGATTTCGTAAACCAGACGCCGTACTTTTCTCGCAGCAGTCCCAACATGGAACAGTGGTTCAGTTCTTCATCAAGCAAAAAGGCGAACGACTCGGGAAAATGCGAAATTTCCAATTCAACGGGTATGCCGTCGGTATAGCGGATGCGTTCAATGGCGATGATTTTTGCCTCTGGGCGCAGGTCGAGAAAGGAAACATCCTCTTCGGTGGGATCTTGAATGACTGATTTGATCACCTTTGCGTCAGCTTTGCACCCAATTTCCCGGCACATGTCGGTAAAGCTGCGGGCGGGAACAATGTGATGGTTGTATTTTTTTTGCTGACAAAGGTTCCTTTTCTTCCTGCTGGCGTAACAGCAGATTTTCTTTCCAGCTGCCGCAGGGCGCCCGCACGGTGTTGCGGCTAACGTGATATAGCTCGCACAGCTCCAGCTCAGTGGGTAACTTTTTGCCCCTGTTTATACCTGCCGGTAGAGATTCCTTCTTTTGAGCAATTCCGCCAGTTGCTGGTATAACGGCAGGTCCCCTTCAAAAGACATCCCTTTGTCCTCCTCCTTTCCCATAAAGTCAACTGTAAATAAAAAGGTTTTCCACGGCGGACAGAACCTTTTTCATGATCCGTATAGTACCTTTAGTATAACACAAAAGATGTCAAAATGGCAAAAAAAGAAAAAGCTTCGGAAAATCGAACTTTTTAGACAAAGCTAATGTTCGCTGAACCCTTTGCCGATGATCTCACTGGAGTTGGTGATCATGATAAAAGCGTGGGGATCCATTTGGCGGGCGTAGGCGCGTAGCGCCACTGCCTGATGCCGGCGGGTGGCAGTGAGGATAATGTAGCGCTTCTGATGGCTGTAAGACCCTCTGCCACTTCGATGGTGGCGCCGCGCTTAAGCGTTTCGTTGATGTATTTTGACAATAGGCTCCGGGTTGCTGGTAATCACGGTAAAAAATTTGGACAGGTTGATGGATTCGATTACCATATCCACCACCAGTGTTTTTAATACCAGCCCCATGATGGCGAACAGGCCGGTCTGCATGCCGAAAACGATGCAGGCGGTGATGACGATGACACAGTCGCTGATGAAAAGCGCTTTTCCAATGTCGACACTGCTGTATTTTTTCACGATCATAGCAATGATGTCGGTACCGCCGGTAGATGCGCCGATATTAAAGAGGATTGCGGAACCCACCGCCGGAAGGCCGACAGCGAAAAAAGCTCCAGCAGCGGCTCGTCGGTAAAAGGGGCGCCCATCGGCTGTATGCGCTCAATCCCCAGACGATACTGGACATCAACATGCTGGCATAAGCGGTTTTGGCCCCAAACCCCCTGCCAAACACCAAAAAGCCCAGAAGAAGAAGCAGCATATTGATGATGAAATTGATCGTACCGGTGGACAGCCCTGGAATGAGGGCGCCGAGGATAATAGCGATGCCGGATACGCCGCCGGTAGAAAAGTGATTGGGCATTTTAAAATAGTACAGGCCGACGGCTACTAAAATGGTGCCGGCAGTCATGAGAAGAAAGTCCCGCAGCTTTCGGTTCATATGAAGGCCCCTTCCTAAAAAACAGGATTCGTTTGATAACAGTATAAAGAAACTTCGCTTATAAAACAACAATTTTATTTTCCGAGGGTTACAATTTCATCCAGTTTCCGGCGCGTAAGAAAGGGGAAAACACAAAAAAGCGCCCGAATGATTCCGGACGCTTTTGAAAAAATTTTGTTACTGATGAATCACGTCAATGACATGTTTTGCCCAGGCTTTGATATCCGCAACACTTTCGTCGGTAACCTTAGAGCCGAACAGGCCGGATTTTACCGGTACAAGGGGGGTTCATCAACAACATTGATGTTGTTGGAACGGATGATGTTAGCCAGTTCTTTGGCAGCTTCCACGCCGCCTTTGCTGGTCACGCTGAACGCGACGTTCTGGCATCTGACATTGTCCAGGTTCCGGCAGAAGTCCACCAGCGCCTTCTTCGGCTTCGAAGCGCTGTCGTCGATGCATACCAGAATCAGCTTCTCGTTTTCGACCGGGTACGCAGGAGGAACTTGGTCCGCCTTCACACGGTATTCGCGGGATAATTGTTCCATCAGTTCCTCAGCGATGCCTTCTGTTTTAAAGAAGAATACACGCATTTTAAAGTTCATTGTTTGCAACCTCCAATAATTTCCGTACTGCCGCAATACTTTGTCCCATACATAGAAAAATACAAGGAAAACGGCGCATGAGCTTATTTTACAACAGATAGAATCCTATTTTCAAGTAGCATTTTCTATGATAAGCGTAAACAATTTATGAACGCAGGAAAATAAATGACGGGATGATGAAAAGGAGGGGAAGAGAACCTTCTGTTTTTCTGTACAGCGAAGAGGAAACCTGCTATAATAAAAAATATTGACGCAGTACAAATTTGTGCAACCGTACGAAAGACTGGCGGATCGGCCGCCGCTGATTTTGAAATGGGAAAGGAAAAGGAAAAGCAATGTCAAATGGGAAAAACCTAACGGCTCTGGCGGTCAAGCTGGGGATGCGGTACTACGAAGAGCAAAAACCTTCTGTTCGGCAGATTATCCGGGTACGAGTGCGCAGTCCGGGAGCAGCCGGAAAAAAGATGATCATGCTTCATGTAATAGCCAGGCCAGCCGCGCAGGAAGACATGGGAATGGAGCGTCTGCTGGAGCAGCTGCAACAGGAGTATCCGGCGGTAATGGCGGCTGTTTATGAAAATTTTACTGCCAGCCTGCGGCTGAGCACAGCAACGGACGAAGATTTGCTGCAGCAGGCCGAGGCCCTGTTGCGACGGATTACGGATTTTGCAAAAAAGAAGATTATCGCCCTTGCTGCAGTGGATGCGGAAAAACAAAGGATGTAAGGCGTTTCCTGTTTGATGGCGACGCCAGAATGCTTTGTCCCGCCTGCCGCGCCAGGGCAGAGGCCGACCTAACTGACCAGTGGCAGAAAAAAAATTCCCGCATCACAGTGCCTTCAAAGGCTTTATTGTGGTTTTGGTCATTTTACTCATTGGCGCCACTACCTGGATCGGCGTTTACACAAGCGGCCATTCGGCTGCATTGGTTGGCGTGGCAATGACGGCCCTGAGCTTTCTTGGATACCAGTATATGGCTGGCCGAATGAAAAAGGGCAGCGTTATCGGCGTTTTGCTGGGGCTTTTGGCAACCGTATTTCTCTGCCATAACCTCTGCGTAGCTTTTGAGTTGGTCATTGCCATCGGGCAGCAACAGGAAATTACCATCACCGGCGCGCTGATGTTTATTCCTTCCTTTTTTGAAGGATCCCACCAATCGGGAAGTTTATTTTCGCAGTTGGGGCTTTCGGTGCTGGCAGTAGTGCTGGCGGCGGCCCCGATGCTTTGGTTTGTCCATTATTCCTGGCATCATAAAGAGCGGCTGGAATCTCTGGAGGAGCCGACCGCATAAGAAACATAACATCATAAAGGAGGCTATTTTCATGAAGCCAATTGGTATCGATCATTTTGCAAACTTTGCCATTTTGAACCATCTGAAGGTCAGCGACAGCGGAAAAGCGGCTTTTTTAATCAAAAGGGCGAACTTGGAAGAAAAACGGATATGATTCGATCTGTATTTGAGGGACGGTCAGCCAGTTCAGCTGACAGATACCGGAAAAGTTTCCGACTTTTATTGGGTGGGAGAAGAACTCTACTTCCCGGCCGTCCGGAAAAAGCGGATCAGAATATGTGAAAAAGGGCTGCCGCTAACGGTATTCTACCGTCTCCCCTTGACTGGCGGTGAAGCGGTGGAGGCATTCCGCATCAAGGAAAAATCAAAGCGATCAAGTTTATTTCGCCGACAGAATTTTATTTTGTGGCCGATCATGACCCGAAAACAGAATGGGCGCTGGAAACGGCTGGCGGCGATGCCGATAAGGCGGCCGGGCTGCTGAAAGAGGAGTCAGATTATGTGGTTTTTGACCAGCTTCCTTTTTGGTCCAACGGTGCGGGCGTGACGAACGGCCATCGGGACCGGCTGTATTATAAAGGCGGGGAAGTGACTGCTATTACCGACTGTTATACCAATGTAAAGATTGGAAGGTGCTGGATGCCGGCAGCCGGGTATTGTTTATCTCTAACCGTTTTGAACAGAAGAAAGAAACGCCCACGCAACTGAAGCTGTATGAAAAATCCACCGGATCCATTACGGATGTATCTATGGAGAACCCGTTTTCTCATAGCATGATTACTCTGCTGGGGAAGACGAGGTGCTGCTGCTGGGCTCTGATCAGAAGCTCTATGGCTTGAATCAGGATCCGAACTTTTACCGTTACAACTTTAAGACCGGCGAACGCAAAGTATTGGATGAAAGCCATATGCACACGATCGGCTGTTCAGTGGGCAGCGATGTAAAGATGGGCAATATTGCCTCCCCTTGGTATTATGATGGGAAAGACACGGTTTATTTTACCGAGACGGTGGACGATAGTTGTCATCTGTCGGCAATTGACCTGAAAAAGGTGAAATCCGCCGTATTACGCAGAAAAAAGGGATGGTAGTGGAATTTGCGCCATACGAAAAGGGGATTTTGACCCTCAGCATTCCGGGCAACGACGGCATTGAGCTTTTCAAAACCGAATTGTCCGGTAAGGAGACCCAGCTGACCCATCTGAACTCTCACCGACCAAAGAATATGAAATTTCCACGCCAGAAGAGTTGACCTTCCAAAACGAAGCGGTGATGAGATCAAAGTGGATCATCAAACCGACGGGCTTTGATGACAGCAAAAAATATCCGGTGATTTTGGACATCCACGGCGGTCCCAAAACGGCTTACGGTCCTAATTTCTTCCATGAAATGCAGTATTGGGCCAATCAGGGCTATGGTGTAATCTTCTGCAATCCCACCGGTTCTGACGGTCGTGGGACTCGGTTTTCCGATATCCGTGGCAAATACGGTACGATCGACTATAATGATATTATGACCTTTGTAGACGCGTCTGCCTGGAGAAATCGCCCTGGATGGACAAAGAGCGCATGGGTGTTACCGGCGGCAGCTACGGCGGATTATGACCAACTGGATTATCGGGCATACCGACCGGTTCCGCTGTGCCGCTTCTCAGCGCAGCATTTCTAATTGGGTGTCCAAATCCAACACCACCGATATTGGCTACTACTTTAATAAGGATCAGATCGGTACCGACGCCTGGGCCGACCACGATAAAATCTGGTGGCATTCGCCGCTGAAATATGCAGATCAGTGCAAAACACCGACGCTGTTTCTCCACAGCGATGAAGATTACCGCTGTTGGCTGGCGGAAGGGCTGCAGATGTATTATGCACTGAAGTACTTCGGTGTTGAGGCGCGTATGTGCATCTTTAAAGGTGAGAACCATGAACTAAGCCGAAGCGGTAAACCTCTGCACCGGATTCGTCGCAAAGGAGATCACCCAATGGTTTTGACCAGCATTTGAAAGGCTGATGGACCGCTGGCGTCCCTTATGGAAAAACCGCTTCATCAAAAAGATGAAGCGGTTTTTTGCGGGGAAAAAGATCTTTTTGTTATCATTCGTTGCTTGTGGCAACAGCAGGCCAATGCTACAATACGGGCAGGAAAGGAGGAAACTCTAATGATACAGGAAAATTTAAAGCCCAGCGTCTGAAAAAGGGACTGTCTCAAGAGGAATTGGCCGCACAGATCATGTAGTGCGCCAAACTGTTTCCAAGTGGGAAAAAGGGGTTTCTGTACCAGATGCACAAACGCTGATTCAAATTGCGCAGGTTCTGGAAACACCGGTTTCGGCGCTGTTGGGGTGAAAAAATTCCGGAGGAGAAAGAGGAAGAGAAGCTACAGATTATGGCCGAAAAAGCTGGAGCGGATCAACGCCTGCCTGGCAGAGCGGGACCAGCCGCATCCGCCGCGTGACCCGAGTAGTCGCAATCGTGGCAATCCTTTTGGCGGCCGCTGGGATTGTCCTGCTTTTTGACGACCGGACTGCTGCACAGGCCGCCGTACGGACCAAACGTTATTGGCGGTACGGATGAGGCTACCGGCATTTTTGTGACTGGAACCAACTGGCTTGCATTTGGTGTAAAGATGGCGGCTTGTGTTGGGGCGATGGTTGCCGGAGGAATCCTGCTGTACCGTACCAGGCGATAAAAACAATATAAAACGGCCGAAAAATCAGCCGTTTTTTATTGCCGAAAAATCATGTCTCCTGCTGTACGATGGGGTAAAGCAGCCGGCAAAGCCTTCTGCCGGTTTCAGTCTTAAAAATGTTGTGGTAAGCGTTTTTCTGTGCCTGAACGGAAGAATCACTTTCCAGCAAATTAACCAGAAAATCTGCTTCCGCCAGAATCTGATAATCCGGTCCGTCGATATTTGTATAGGTGTGGTGACGCCCACCAGATAGCAGACCCGGTCAATCACTTCCTGCGGCCATCCAAGGCCGGATAAAAGGGACTTCGCCTCAGCGGGACCTTCCAGCTCCTGGTATTTGCCGGCGCTGCTGCCATGCTTTCTCTTGGCTGTTAAAATCCCGATGTCATGGACGGCGGCAGCAGTTCAATGTAAACTGCACCAGCTTTTCCAGCCCCTCGCCGATTCCAATCAGCCGGGCGAATTCGTGAACTTTTAAAAAATGCTGGATCAGCTTGGGGTTCCCGGCATCGTGTTTTATCATGCCATGGATCACGAGGTCTATATTAGGATATGTCATGTGATACAGTCTCCATTTCCAATGCTACCGCATTTCTAAAAAGCTTGTTTTTGAGATCGTTTTCAATACGGCGCAGCTCGGTTTCCGCCTCCTGCCGTTTTTTGCCTGCCCTCCTGCTGGATGCGCATAACCTCGTCCAAAGTGGAGATCAGTGATTCATTGGTAGTTTTGAGAGTTTCAATGTCCACGATACCCCGCTCCGATTGCTTGGCGGTTTCGATAGAAGACATTTTAAGCGTCTCTGCATTTTTTGCGCAGCAGTTCGTTCGTCATATCGGTTACTGCCTTTTGGGCATCTGCCGCCTGTTGGGAATGGGCAACGCCCAGCGCCAGAACCATCTGGCTTTTCCACAGCGGGATGGTGTTGACCATGGTGGATTGGATTTTCTCGGTCATCAGGGTGTCGTTATTTTGAATCAGGCGGATTTGCGGCGCCATCTGAATGGAGATGGTGCGGGTCAGTTCCAGGTCGTGGAGCTTTTCTCAAACCGGTTGCACATGGCCGACAGGTCGTTGGCTGCCTGTGCGTCCTCCGGAAGACCGGTCCGGCGGGCTTTTTTCCTGAGCTGCGGGCAGATCAGTAGCCTGCACCTCGGCCAGTTTCTTTTTGCCGGCCAGGATATACATGGAAAGCTCTTTAAAATAGAGCTTATTCATGTCATACATTTTATCCAGCATGGCGATGTCTTTCATTAGCTGAACTTGGTGATCCTCCAGCACATTGCAGATGCGGTTGACATTGGCCTCTGCACTGGCGTACTTGGCCTTATAGGTAGAGATTTTGTTGCCGGAACGCTTAAAAAAGCTGAACAGGCCCTTTTCCTTTCGTCCACGTTGAATTTTTTCAGCTCGACCACTACGTTGGTCAGCATCTCGCCGACTTCGCTCATATCCTTAGTACGGACGTTGTTGAGCGCTGTTTCCGAAAAATCGGCGATTTTTTCTGCGCGCCGGAACCGTATTGGAGAACCAGGTTGGAATTGCTGATCTGGATTTTTTCGGCAAAATCGTTGACCATTTTCCGCTCCGCTTCGGTCAGGGAACTTTCGTCAAAAACGGCATCCTGCGGCGGCTCTGGCTTGGGAGTGAAAGGCTGGTCAACAGCGGCTTCCAGGTCCAACGTCAGAGTGGGAACCTCCTGTGTATCCAGAGAAAGCTGAGGGACCGTATCCATTTTCTTTTCATCCATAATATTACCCTCCTATATAAGATCCGTTAACGGGATGGACCATCAAACTCATTTTGGGTCAGCCCCTCTTGGGCTAGCATGGTTTTCAGCACGCTGATATCGGCGGATATGTCGATGGCATCGTTCTGGAACAGACTATCCAAAAGAGAGGCAAACGCATGGTTAACCGTATCCAGAATATCCAAAATCTCCTGTTTGGCATTGCGGATGTTTTCCCCCTGCACCGGCTGGTTTTCAAACTCCCGGTAGGAAGTGACCAGTTTGACGGTAGTAGGAAGGTAGTAATTCATAAACCGACGGATTTCAGGAAGTTTCTCCGGATGTTTTTCCACACAGGCGAAAATTTTTCCGGTGACCGTCTCCAGTTGGAACAGCTTTTCGGAAATTTCCTGTCCGGGCAGGGCGTCGTTGGCTTCACGGATTTTACGGATCCAGCCCGCCCCTCGGCGATAACGGCTTCCAGCCCATCCGGATTCTCCTGAATTTTGGCTTCTTCCAGCTCCCGCAGCTTGCGGTTAGCCTGGCCGGTTCGATACTGCCCATAGGCTTCGTCGGTCAGGATCAGGCAGGTGCCCTCGTCATCCAGATGCCCCTGCGGAACAGACCGGTCTTGATCATGCTTTTCAAATCCCGTATGACAAATTTTGGGGATTTGTTTACTGCCTTTGCCAGTACGTCGACAGCGCAGACCGGACGTGTGCCGATGGCCAGTTGATACTGCAGGTACCTGCGTTTGCGAAACATTCCGATGCAATGGACAGCCAACCAGAAACTCGCCGCTACCAGGAGCAGGAGGATCAAAAATGGGTAACCAGCGAAAATTCGAAAGGCTGGGAAAAAGCGCTGTTACAGCCTGATAAGCGCCCTGCAGGAAACAGATCCCGAAAACAGTCCCACAAAGATGCCGATGGCAGCGGCTTTTTTGCTGGGCAGCTTGACAGGCTTTTTGCCTGGGTTGCCCCCGGTTGGCAGGGCGCTGCCAGTCAGTAGCATAGCGGGATGGAACCCGCTGTGCCGTGGGCTGCGGCGGATGCTGCGACGACTGCTGGGGACTGGCAGGTTGCTTTGGTTTGCATTTGAGAAAAATTTTTCCGGCTTGCTCATCGATATGCTTAAGACCTGAAGAAGTCTGCTTCATTACATTTTCAAAGGTGTGCCCAGCGTTTGCTTGAGCTGGGTAAAATCGCCGGAGTGGAATGCGCTTTCAATCGTATCGCTGAGTAATTTCTCCCAATCCGGTTCCTGATGTTTTTTCATTACACCCTCCGTAACGGCGATTGGCCGTTTTATCATTCTGCTTTGTATCCAATATTATACCGCGTTTTTATCTATTGGCAATCCAGCCTGGAAGGATTCTTTTTTTTTCGGGCTGCTTTTTGTCTGACGCCGAAAAAGTTAGAGATATCCGTAAAGCCCCCGCACTGAGGCTTCTCCCGCTCGGATGACAAAAGTTTCGCCGGCTTTGCGGCAGACAAGTCCGCCATCCGGTGCGATGGAAATCGCCTGTGCCGTTATCTCCTGCTGCGCCCGGATCACCCGGACCTGCCGGCCCAGCGTGACACATCGGCCGCAATAAGACGACGCCAAAGAAGAAAACCCCTCCTGTCGGTATTGTTCCAAAATGGGCTCTAGTTCTTCCAAAAGCTGGATTGCAGCAGCCTGCGCCGTCCGCCGCTGGCCGCTGAAGGCCAGCAGGGAAGTGGCATGGGGCAGGTTGTTTTGAGCAAAAAAACACCTCAGTCTGGTTGAGATTGATCCCTATTCCGCAGATGGCCGATACACTCCCCTTTTGGATTTTGCTTTCACAGAGGATGCCGCAGACTTTTTTCGCCCAGCAGCACATCGTTGGGCCATTTGATGCGGCCAGCGGCTCCCAGGCTGCGGGCGGCGGCCAGGCCGCATAGAAGGGGCAGTAACCCCATATCGCTGATTTTCATAGACTGAAAAAAGCACCGAAAGATACATCGCCTGACCAACAGGCGCTTCGGACCAGGTTTTGCGCTGGCGCCCTTTCCCAGCGGTCTGACGGTCGGCGATAACGGCGGTGCCATCCGGAAAATCTCCTGTTTCAGGTAATCGTTGGTGGAGGTAACCTCATCTAAATGAATCCAGTGCTTCCCGCACCACTTTGTGTACAGAACAGGCTCCTTTTCATTGCTATACCTCCACGATGTTGGTCATGATCCCCTGGCTGGTGATGTCCAGAATACCGTAGGTTGGCCCCGCCCTGACGGGGGATTGAAAGGCTGCCGGGGTTCATGATATAAAGGCCTCCGTCGTATTCGGTGTACGCCACATGGGTGTGGCCGTATAGTACTACGCTGGCCCGGCAGATCCGTGCCGCAGTTTTTAATTCAGACAGGGAGCGCTTGACGTAATAGGTGTGGCCATGGGTGATCAAGACATTTTTGCCCGACAATTTTACCAGGTCGCTGCTTTTGGTTTCGGAACCGAAATCGCAGTTTCCGGCCACCCATAGATAACGACGGTTGGGATAAAGATTCTGCACATCCTCAAATTCCCGCTCTCCGTCGCCCAGATGGATGTAAAGATCTGCGTCCGGGTGCTTTTCTACTACCCGTTGCACATTGCGGAAATTTCGATGGCTGTCCGACATGACGATAATTCGCATGAAAAACCTCCGTCCTTTGGCTTTGGTCAGCCTGTCCCAAACGGCCCTTCTGGTCGCCTGGGCAGGAATAGATAACTTAACTGTATCATAGAAATAAAATAATTGGAATAGGTGGTGAGCAGAATGCATGAATTTTTCATTGAGGAAGAAAAGCTGGAAGGATTGCTGCAGCTGGCGAGCGAAAAAACGGGGATTTCAAACAGGAGCTGCAAGAAAAAGCTCTCCGGCGTCATGCAGGACGGCAAGATCGTGGTGAACGAGCAGATATACGGCCTGCTTTCCGACCCGAAAAAGCTGGAGATGCTGCTGAATTCTGGTATCGTAGGCAGGCTTTTGAAAGAACTCGGGAGGCAGAAGGAGTCATGAGTGAGCTTTTCCCGACCTGCTGGGTGGACTTTTTGGGGAACGAGGCAGGGAAAGATTTGGGGGGAATGGACGGCTTATTCGATCTGCTGGGCGGACTGATGCAGTCCGCCCCAGCACAGAAAGAGTCGCCACAGCAAGAAACTTCGGGTGCGAAGGGCCCGGATGCAGCGGACTTTGAGCAAATCCTGCATATTGTTTCAAGCTGCAGGACGATGATAAGAATATCCGGCTGTTGCGAGCGCTTCAGCCGCATCTCACTCCGGAACGGGCTGCCCGGACAGAGGATGTCATCAAGATCATGCGGCTGGCAAACCTATTGCCGCTGCTACGTTTTTCCAGCGGCCCGGAAGAAAAAACAGCCGACAAAGAGGAGCGATGACCATGGATCATTGGAACAAAGGCGGGCTTTCCCGGGAGGAATTTCTCCGCATGCGGGGAAAATGCCCTACGCCAGCTGCAGGAATTGGCCAGAAAGCAGCAGGCCTTAGCAAGCGCCGCAGGAAATTCGCCGCAGGCTTCGGATACAATTTCCAAAAGGAAAATATGCCCTTGGAACAAGTACCGGTGCAGCCGGTGATGCAACCAGAACAGATCAGGCCGGCAGAAGACAAAAACACGATTGCAGAGCCATGGAAGGAGACTGGGCCAAAAGCGGCGCAGATGCCGGATCCCGCCGTGTCGGATGTTTTGGAGCAGCCAAGAGACGGGGATTCAATACGGGAGAGAGAAACCTGTTATGCAGCCGGATTTCGGGCGATCTTCTCAGGAGCTGCCGGAGAGAAAACAACCCTGGCAGATGCCCCTTTCCCCGCAGGTGAAAGGGGTAGGAATTGAAAATGATACAAATCCACCTTCTGATATTCCAACATTTTTGCATTCGGAAGAGCCCCCCACAACAACAGCCGCTTCCGCCAATTCCGCCAGCAGACTCATTGCAGGTTTTTTCTAACATATCACGCATTATTGAGAACATAGGATTTTCCAACGAAGGCGAACTCCAAAGCGAACCAAATACAGAGCGGGTAGCCCTTGAACGCACCGGGGAGCCAGACCTTTTCCCCGGATCCGCCCGGGCTGACTGCGCCGCAGGAGGATCCTTCAGCGCAAAAACAGAGAAACAGGTCTTGCCGGCTTTTGCGCCGGATGATCTTTTCCCTTTGCCAGAGCAGGCGGCAGAAGAACCGCCAGTACAACCGGAGAGGATTTTCCGTCCAGCTGCGCCAAAGCCTCAATCAGCGCCGTCGCCAGACGCCGATCCATGGCGGTATGAACCGCCAAAACAGGTACCTGCGTCATCTCGACCGCCTTATCATCCGGACGGTTTTGTACCTGAACGTCCGGGCAGGGGGACGGTTTTTCACCCGGATGCAGTGTCACTGCCGAAAGAAGGACACTACGTACCGCCAGCACCGCCTCAAAAGCCGCCGTTCCGGCGCAGAAGCTTCTGGGGCGGGGAAAATCCTAAAAAAAAATAGACGGGGAGTCCCCTCATGCTGCTGCACCTGCCGCAGAAAGACGGATTGCTGCTGCTGGGCGTATTGATTGCCTTATATGTGAACAAGGCGGATCCCAAGCTGATGCTCGGCATCCTCTATCTGCTGTTATGAACAAGCTGCCGGCTTCCGGCAAAAAAGGCGGCGGCCGGCGAAAAGCGCCAAAGCTTTCGCCGGCCGTTTTGTCTTTTTCAGTGCGCAGATAGCGGCAGATTATCGCAATCCCGCAGGAAGGCTGCGCACGCAGATGAAATCAGACGAAAAGGAGGAATGCCCTTTGCAGTGCTGCTGTAACCGGTATGGTTTTGGCCCGCAGCAGGCTCGCCCGTTTGTCCGGTTAGCCGCTCGTCTGGATGCAAATTTCCAGGGAGGGTATACGCCGCAGCAAATCCGCTTTGCCTACGATTTTACAGCCAGTTCCACCGGCCTTGGCCAGACCATCGCATTGATCACCACGGGCAATCAGCCGAACATTGAATCGGATCTTCGCTTCTTCAGCAGTTTTTTTTCTCTGCTCGAGGCCCGGCTCACGATCCGGCGGATTGGTTCTGTTCCGGAGAATCGAATCCGGATTGGGCGCTGGAAACAACGTTGGACGTGGAATGGGCCCATGCGCTGGCACCGGAGGCGAATCTCCTGCTGGTCTACGCCGCTTCTGGCCGTATCGGCGATCTGATGCAGGCAGTGGATCTGGCGGCTGGAATGGGCGCGGATATCGTATCCATGAGCTGGGGGAGTGAGGAGCGCTTTGGCCAGTCGGCGCTGGAACGCATTTTCCGTTTGTACCCGTCCGTCTCGCTTTGTAGCGGCCGCAGGGGATCAATCGGCAGTTCCTCTTTACCCCTCGGTCTCCAGTCAAGTACTTTCCACCGGCGGCACCAGCCTGATCCTGTCCGGTGCGGGCGTGCGGATCAGCGAAACGGCCTGGTACGGCGGTGGCGGGGACCGAGTCAGTTTTTCCCATTCCCCGGCGCAGGAGCTTATGGAAGGAATCCGGGAAAAACAGGAGGAATGCGCGGTACGCCGGATGTCAGCTTTGTGCAGACCCGGATTACGGCGTTGCCATTTATCACAGCGCATCGATTTCCGGCGCTTCCGGATGGGGCAAGGCCGGCGGCACCAGCTTTGCTGCCCCTGCCTGGGCGGCGATTCTGGCTGGAATACGTCAGCGGGGAGGAACGTCGAACCCGCAGGATCTGTACCGTCTGGCCGGCGAAAGCCAGTATCTGGAACCACAGCCATATTTTATCGACATCGTGCAGGGGGAAAGCCGCCTGTACCAGGCTCAGAAGGGCTGGGATCTGTGCACCGGTCTGGGTTCCCCCCGAGTAAGCCGGCTGCAGGATGGTCTGGCCGGAACAAGCGTTCCGCAGTAACGTTTTTTTCAGATCCTGCATAAAATAAGAAGAGCCGTTAGAACGGTTTGATCTGTATGAAGGAGGGTTTTATGAGCAAAGGCTATATTGTCGTGCAGCTGTTTACGGCGCGGCAAGCTCGTCCCATCACCAATGCTACTGTCATCATTTCCCCGGCCGGATACGGGCGGGGAAAGCGTCATCCGCACGGTGCAGGTGGACAGAGAAGGAAAAACAGAGCCGATCGAAGTTGATACGCTTCCAAAATCGCTTTCTTTGGACGAAACATATGAAGGCACCCCATATACTACTTATGACATTACCATTCGGGCATTCAACTTTGCAAACCAGCTGATCAGAAGGGTTCAAGTGTTTGAGTCTGAAATAACGCTGCAGCAGGTTGAACTGATCCCCTTTGACAGGGAAGCCTACAATAATAATACGGATTTTCGAAACGCCAGCCCACAGCTTGACACAGGAAGATCAGCCCCAGCAGACGGCACTGCCCCAGCCTCCGGCGAATTTTTCACCGCAGGAAGCGATCCCGCAGGTGCTGCAGCGCGTGATCGTCCCCAGCCAGCTTGTAGTGCATCTGGGAACACCCCGCGCCAATGCGGAAAATGTCTATGTCTCTTTTCCGGATTACATTAAAATGTCTGCTCCTGTGAAATTTATCCTACCTGGCCGGAGAATGCCATCCGTGCCAATATTTACGCGCAGATTTCTCTGGCACTCAATCGAGTCTATACCGAATGGTATCCCAGCCAGGGATTTAATTTCCAGATCACCAACTCCACCCAGTACGACCAGAAATTTGTCAAGGGCCGGAATATTTTCGAGAATATCAGCCGCATTGTCGACGATATTTTTTAACGTTTATGTCAGCCGCATCGGTTCCAGAGGCCCTCTTTTACGGAATATTGTGACGGTCGGCAGGTAAGCTGCACCGGCTTAAAGCAGTGGGGGAACAGTGGACCTGGCCAACCAAGGCTATTCGCCGCTGGGAATTTTAAAGTATTATTATGGCGACGACATCGAACTGATAGAAAACCAATAATATCCAAGACATTCCTCAATCCTATCCCGGTACGCCGCTGCGACTGGGTTCCAGAGGAACCTATGTGCAGATTTTGCAGGCAAAGCTCAATCGGATCCGGCGCAATTATCCGCTTATCGGCAGCGTATCGGAGGATGGCATCTTCGGCCCCGCTACGGAAAAATGCAGTTAAGACTTTTCAGAGCATTTTCAACCTCGCGCAGGACGGCGTAGTTGGAAAGGCCACCTGGTATAAAATTTCGTATATTTTGTTGCGGTCACCAAGCTGGCAGAATTGGGGCGGAAAATGAAAACCTTCCGTCCGATGCGGGCTCCTATCCCGGCAACGTGCTGAAAGAGGGTTCTACCGGTATCGGCGTTTCCATTGTGCAGTTTTATCTGAGTACGGTCAATATGTTTTATCAGACCGTCCCCGCGGCGGATATCGACGGCATATACGGGCCGAATACTACAAATGCGGTCAGGACTTTCCAGCGCCAGTTTAACCTCGCCCAAGACGGTATCGTAGGAAAGGCCACCTGGGATAAGTTGTATAAAATTTACCTGGAGTTGGTGGCGCAGCTGCCCGGATCTACTACCAGCTGCCCGTCCTATCCTGGCGCACCGCTACGCCAGGGCGATTTTGGGCGGGATGTCAGCACTCTGCAGGCCTGGCTGAGTTACATTGCCGACTATGATCCCGGCATTCCGAAAGTGGCCTCTGACGGGATCTTCGGCGCAGCGACAAGAGAAGCGGTAGTGGCCTTCCAGCGCAATTACGGGTTGGTAGCGGACGGCATCGTGGGGCAGGCTACCTGGAACCGCTTATGTGAGGTCTCAACTCAGATCGCTACCGGTACCGCGTCAGATGAATTCCCCGGTACGCTGCTGCAGGTAGGATCCTCCGGCGCCAGTGTACTGAAAATGCAAAGATATCTTAATTACATTGCCAATACCTATACGAATATTCCCCGTGTGGCCACAGACGGGATTTTGGCAGTGCTACCCGCAATGCAGTAGTGGCTTTCCAACGGCAGTTTGGCTTGACCGCTGATGGGATCATCGGCCAGCAGACTTGGAACCGGATTGTACAGGTATATAATGATTTGCGGATTCAAGCGGCTTCCGAACAAGCGCAGCCATCTGTTCCGGCCTGGAGCAGCCCGGCCATGTCCGGATCCCCCGCTGCTTCCGGTGAAGGGCAGACGGCGGAAGCACAAATCCGGCAGCTTAGAAAACAACTTCAGGATTTGCTTCGCAGCCATCCGGAACTCTCGTCCAACCGTCGGGCATGGCGGGATGATCCGGTGATGGAGGCCAGCCTGTTTGATTCAAATGGCATACCGCGTCGAGAAGAATAACCGAAAAAGCAGCTTACCAAAACGGGCGGGAATCTCCCGCCCTTTTATGATGAAAACACACCAGAAGACAGCCTGAAATGACTAGGAACTTTTTATGACATAAGGATTAATAAAAAGCGAGTCAGCAGCCACGAAAGCAGGCCGCACAGCGGAAAAGTCAGTAGCCAGGCGGCCAGCATCTGTCCAACGATCGAAAGCCGGACAGAGCTGGTGGATCGGGCGGCAGCGCACCCGGTTAATGCGGCGGTTTTGGTATGGGTAGTGCTGACGGGCAATCCCATCAGGGATAAAACAAGCAGTGCTGCGGCAGAAGAGAGAGATCTGCGGCTGTCCCCTGGGACTTGTCAATCTTAACCATTTCGACCGCAGTTTTCTGGATAATCCGCCGCCCGCCGCATAAGGTGCCGAGCCCCATGATAGCTGCACACAGCACAGCGGCCCCCGGGTGCGGCCCGCCACCGGCGGCAAGGGGACGGTTTTCTGCCATTGACCAGGCCAACCCCAGCATGGCGGCAAATTTTTGACCGTCCTGTCCGCCGTGCATCACCGCGCAGGCGGCTGCCCCGGCCTTCTGCCATCCGGTCAGGCGGCGATCTCCCATCCGGAGGAGTAGGGAACCTGCAAGGCGATACAAAATCCATCCCAGAAAAAAACCGAGCCCCAGGGAAAGAAAAAGCCCTGCCAGCACCGGTTGCCAGTCCTGCCAGCAAACGGCACTTTCGTCCCCCAATGCCAGACTGCTGCCCAGTATTCCAGCCATCAGCCCATGGCTCTCGCTGGTGGGGATCCCCCAGCGCCATGCGGCGGCAGCGAATAGGACTACAGATAAAAAAACACCCGGCCAGCGCGCAGGGCCGCCCCCGCCGCTTGGGAAAAGCCGCTCAGATTTTGGATGGTTTTCGCTACCTGTCCGCCCAGCAGGCAGAACAGCAGTGCCCCCGATAAATTGCATGCAGCGGCCATCCGGGCGGCGGTACGATATGGCATGCTGCCAGTCGCTACAACGCCGGCAATGGCATTGGGTGCGTCGGTCCAGCCGTTGACAAAGATTAGCGCCAAAACGGAAAACAAGAGTAAAAGACGCAAAAAATCCGCCCCCTTTCTGCTAAAAGATATGCAGAAAAAAGAACGGAAAAGAAGATGCTTTTGCAAGCTGCGCTCCGATCAGGAGCCTTTGAGAAAAACGGCGGATTTCTACCGCGCGGAGAGGGCTAATATCAGGAAGGCGCGCCGTCTCCTTCTAATGCCAGCCGGTACAGATCGCCCTTTTTGTATCCGGTCTCTTTTGCCACTTGTTTTGCAGCGTCGGAAACGGAAAGGCCGGATTCCCGCAGCTTTTTGACTTGCGCCGCAGCATCTTCAAGAGTCAAAGAGGTCTTTTCCGGTTCCGGAGCCCCTTCGATAATCAGCACATATTCTCCTCGGGGGGATTTTTCCCGATACAGTGCCAACGCACCGGAGAAGGTGGTGCGGATGATTTCCTCATGCAGTTTGGTCAACTCGCGGCATAGAGCAATGCGCCGGTCCCCAGCACCTGAAGCATGTCCTGCAGCGTATAGACCAGTTTGTGGGGGCTTCATAAAAAATCAGCGTGCGCCGGTCTTTGGCGATCTGGCGCAAATGTTCCATCCGGTTTTATGGTTGGTGCTCAAAAATCCTTCAAAGCAGAAGCGGGCGGTAGAAAGCCCTGAAACTGCCAAAGCGGAGATGGCGGCCGACGGGCCGGGGATCACGATGGTGCGAATATTCCGTTCTGCACATAAACTCACCAGATCTTCTCCGGGATCGGAGATGCAGGGCATACCCGCATCAGTGACAATGGCGCAATTTTCCCCCGATTCAATCCGCGCCAGGATCTCTTCGCCCCGTTCGCGCAGATTATGCTGATAATAGCTGATCATGGGCTTTTTGATCTGAAATAGCTGAGCAGTTTTTGGGTGACCCGGTATCCTCTGCCGCGATGAAGTCAACTTCCCGCAGCGTCTGGATTGCCCGTGGGGAAAAATCCGACAAATTTCCAATCGGCGTTCCGACCACATATAAAGTTCCAGCCATAAGGGGGACACTCTCCTGTCTTACAGATTCTCTTTTTTATGGTAGATACGCAAAAGCTCTGGAGAAAAACCGCCTTCCCCCTCAATCAAAAAAGGCGGGTCTACCGTCATGTGAGGGTTGGAACCTTTTTTTCCCTCTGCTAAAAACAGCCAGGGGGAAGTATCCGGCCGCTGTTGGACAAAACGGATCCGCTTCGGTTCAATTCCGGCGCGGCGCATGGCGCATAGGGTATCGCACAGCCGCTCGGGCCGCTGGCAAAGGCACAACCTCCCGCCAAAGCGCAGAAGCCGCGCCGCCGCGCCGCAAACGTCATCAATGGTGCACAGTACCTCGTGGCGGGCGATTTTTTCCGCGTCCATCCCGCTTAAAATGCCGCTGCCCTGTGCTTTATAGGGCGGATTGCAGGTCACCAGATCCAGCGGACCGCAGGGAAGGGAGGAAAGCTCTTTCAGGTCAGCCCTAAGTGGGAACAGCCGGCCCTCCAGCCCGTTTTTTTGGACGGATTGTTCCAGCTGCATAACAGCCTGTTTTTGTATATCCACCCCATAGCAGAGGCGGGGCGGCTCGTCCCGGAACCATAAAAGCGGGATAATACCGCAGCCGGTGCCCAAATCACAGCATAGATCCTTTCGCCGGGGAGAGGCAAAGTCGGAGAGCAAAAAAGCGTCTGTTCCAAATTTATGAGCGCTGCTGACGCAGATAGAAAGAGAGGGGAAAGTTCCTCCCAGGAAAATCCTTCTTTCATGGCGACCTTTACTGCAGCTCCAGCAGGCGGCACAATTCGTGCATGGTCTGGCTTTTGCACATGACCACAATCCGATCTCCGCTTAACAGCTGGGTATTGCCTCGTGGGATAATCAGGTTGCCGTCCCGGAAGATGGAAACGATGATAGATTCCACCGGCAATTGCATCTGGCTTAAGGTTTTGCCATGGAATTTATAATTGGAGGGCAGCTCCAGCTCGCTTAGGGAAGCTTCTCCGCGGTTTAAACTCATCAGCACTTTAATAACCGCAGTGTCCACCTCATGCTCCAGCAGCCGGGCGATGTTATCCGTACTGCTGATGGGAATATCCACTCCCAGCTGTTTCATCACAGGCAGGTTTTTGGGGTTGTTGACCCGCGCTACCGTGCGTTTTACCCCCGAAATAGCGTTTTGCCAGCTGACATGCCACCAGGTTATTTTCATCCTGGCCGGTTACGCCGATCAGGCGTCGCAGCCGCGGATGCCGGCATTCTCCAGTGTGTCCAGCACCGTGCCGTCCCCCTGGATCACCGGCAGATCAAGGCTGTTGGCGACCCGCAGGCAGACATCAGGATCCTTTTCGATGAGCACCGGCTCATGTCCGTGCTCCAGCAGCGTCCGAGTCAGGTAAAAACCAATTTTTCCGCCGCCTACTACAATTACTTTCATAGCAGTAACTCCATTTTCAAATTTAGTCAATCACCCGGGCGGCAACCAGAAGGTCACCAGACCGGAGGATTTCCTGATCATTTTGGATCAGGGTGAAGTCTCCGTTTGTACGCAAAGCCCCCAGCAGATGGGCGTCGGGCAGGCGCAGATCCTTTAGATGCCGGCCGATCCATTCTTTCTGCGGATAAACAGTATAATAGGAAAGAGTTGCATTGCCGATCAGGGTGTGACGCGCCTCATAAGTTCCCGACAGGGCGGAAAAGCACCATGTCAACCGTAAGATTGGTGGGGCTAACGGTACGTATATTAATGGTGGAGAAGATTTTTTTTCCCGTTTTGGGTCAAAAATACGCGCCAGCACCGTTTTGATGTGAAAAATTTTCCTGCCCATCTGACAGACCATAATGTTGACGTTGTCGTCCTCGGTCATGGCCAGAACAGCGTCACAGCTCTTGATCCCAGCTTGCTTGAGCACGTCCTGGTCAATTGGCACGCCGCAGATCGTGTAGCCCGAAAAATCTGAATCCAGCAGTGCAAAACGGGCTTCTTCCCGGTCCAGCACCGCTACGTCATGGCCCATCTGGTCCAACTGAGACGCCAGCATGGAACCTACCTTGCCGCAGCCAACAATCAAAATGTTCATAGTATCCTCCGATCCGATAACAAAAAAGACTGCCGCAGCCGCTTGTGGGATTCCGTTTGCCTTGCCGTTTTTGAAACGCCGCAACATAACGGAGCAGACTGCCTTTTTGGCTAGCACTCTCTATTATACACGCCAGCAGAGGGAAAGACAATGCGGATAGGCGTTAAAAAGCATTAAGAAAGCGGCACTGCTGTGCCGCTTTGGAAGATTATGCTTTCCCCACAGGTTGTTCCACCGGGGAATCATGATGCAAATCAGACAGGATTTTACGAAAGCGGGAGGTAAACATCAATACGGTGATCAAAACAGCCAGAAGATCTGCCACCGGTTCCGCCAAAAGACGGCGAACACCTGATCTGAGAAAAAACCGCGGCAGGATAAAAATGAGCAGGATGAGCAGGATCACCTTACGCAGCAGAGCCAGAAACAGGGAAACGGCGGCCTGCCCCAGCGCGATAAAGGTCTGCTGACAGGCAATCTGCGCGCCGAAAAACAGGAAGGTTCCCATGTAGATACGCAAAGCCCAGACGGAAATTTCCGTCAGCGCTGGATCGGAGCTGAAAATCAGGACAAAGGCTTTGGGAATCAGCATACAGGCGGCCCAAAGGACAAAGGTAAAAACCATACTGCAGGCCAGCAGAAGCTGGAAAGCTTTTTTGACCCGGTCGGCGTTGCGCGCGCCAAAATTATAGCTGATGATCGGCTGTGCGCCCTGGGTCATCCCCATCAGCGGCAGCATACCAAACTGCATCACGCTGGATAAAATGGCCATGGCGCCTACGGCCAGGTCGCCGCCGAATCGCTGCAGCTGGGTGTTGAAGCAGATGGACAGCAGGCTTTCGGTTGATTGCATGATAAAGGGGAAACCCCCAACGCCATCACCGGACCGATAATTTTGGGATTCAGGCGCAGTTTGGAGAAACGAATGCGGAGAATCGTCTTTTGCCGCTTAAGAATACCAGTACCCATATGGCGGAGACCGCCTGGAAATAATGGTCGCCAAAGCGGCTCCCTCCACGCCCATGTCAAACAGGAAAATAAAAACAGGATCCAAAACGATGTTGCAGACAGCCCCGATAATAGTGGTTTTCATCCCCACCTGCGCAAAGCCTTGGGAGGTGATGAACATATTAAGACCCATGACAATCTGCACAAAGATCGTGCCGGCTGCATAAATCCGAAGATAGCCGGTACCATACCCGATGGTATCAGCGCTGGCGCCGAAAGCCATCAGCAGAGGCTCGCAAAACAGCAGGATAACCGTGGTGAGCGCTACTGAAATGCAAAGTAGCGCCGCACAACAGTTCCCCAGTTTCCTCCGCCATATTGTTGTCCCGGCGGCCCATAAAAATTGCGGCCCGCGCCGCCGCCCATGCCGATCAGGGAACTGAAAGCGGTGATCAGTGTAATAATCGGAAAAGTCACGCCCACGCCGGTCAGGGCGGTAGCGCCAATGACAGGAATGTGACCGATGTACATACGGTCCACAATATTATACAGAAGATTAATGATTTGTGCGGTTATGGCCGGAACTGCCATGGAAAACAGCAGCTTGCCAATGCTTCCGGTACCGAAATCCGCCTGAGAACTTTTTTCAATCAAGTCTCTTCCTTTCGTGGGTAAGATAAAAATCATTCAAATTCGCATGCGGCCTCATCGGTGCAGGGATCCTGGTTAAGGGCGCCTACCATATCGCGGCCCTGCACATAGTTGGCCTGGCGCGCTTTTTGAATCGCGCTGTCAAAAGTTCCATTACGGCGCGGGGATGCCGAATGGATTTAATCGTCTTGGTGGGGGTATCGCTATCCTTGGCGTGCAGCGTGATGGTGCCGCACCCGAAAATCCGCTGGGTAATGGGCAGGGATAATTTTTTGTCGGTAATCCGATAAAGCATGATCTCGTCCTCGTGAATATTGAAAAATCCTTTTCGGGTAATGAATTTTTCCGATGTCATAATATATCTTGTAAAATTAATGGCAATTCAAAAAAATTGCGGGGTTTATCGGTCCAAAGCTGATTTTTCACTGATTCCATTTGAAAAGCTCCTTTGGCTGAAGATACGATTTCAGTATAGCAAGAATATAAAAAAAGAACAAGGTGTTTGTTTCAAAAGGCAAAAAAGAAAGATAGAAAGAGAATATCCGCAACGCGGTTTATCAATACTATACAGTAACAATAGATCCCATATCTCCGGATGGCCGACAGGAGAATCGGGCGGAGAAAACGGCATGCAACTGGCTGTCACAAAGAGAAAAAACATAACTGCGGGCTTTCGGGCTTGTTAACACAGTTCAATAGTTCACAGAAAATTCAGGAAAACCTATTGACTTGGGTGAACACCAGCTGATACACTAACAAAAAATTTCCTCATTTTGAAAGGAGATTGCCGCTGTGAAATGCAGAAACTTATTCGAGGCTGCCTCCCCGCCGTGTCGGCGGCGTGAGAAGCGGATGCGCGCCATGATAAGCGTGGCCCTTTGCCTGTGCGTAAGCCTGTGCGGGTGTACCGGAGTCTCGGTATCAGAACCTTCCTCCCGGAAAGCCAGATAGAATATGCATCGTCTTCTGTTGTGGAAATGGCAGATCCCTCTTCCGAACCGGAATCATCCCTCCCGACAGCCGGCGAGTACATTTCGTCGGTTGTCGAACAATGCTTGGAAGAATTTTATGACCCCGCCATGAGCGAATATGAAAAGACAAAGGCCGCTTTTGATTATTTGATCGAAAAAAGGGACGTTTTCTGAGCCCATTGGCTTTGATGTATGGCGTCTGCGCAGCTATGGCGGCGACGTTCCGGGATATTTGGAGAATCGGTCGCTGAGCCTGCTTGTCTTCGGACGGGGTGCCTGTGAAGATTACGCCAGCGCGCTTTATATGCTTTTTGACAGCGATGGGGCTGGAGGCGGAGTATGTTCCGGGCCTGACCTATGCTGCCGAGGGCGGACTAACCGATCACGCATGGAACAGCGTAAAAATTGATGGTGTCTGGTATCCCCTTGATTGCGAGCTGGAAGCCGGTATTCGCAGGGGAGACGTTGTTGTTTATAAATATTTTCTAAACGGCGACGCTACCATGAGCGCCTCCCATTACTGGGGCAGAGATTGATCGATTCTGGAATCCTCTCAGCGGAGCAGAACGATGAGATTGCCGCGAACTATTTAGGGTCGGCCTGCCCGCAGGATTATCCCAAGCCGGAGCCAAAATCGATCCCGTCTATCCCGGCCGAGGATCCGGAAGTCATTATGGAGCGGCTGCAAGCTGAACGGGAGGCATACGAAGACCAATACGGGCCGTTGGAGCCGATGCGTGTCAATATCCTGCCGCCGGTTTTTGGGGTTTATTCCGGTTACCGGATCAATGCAGTTGAATATTACCGGGAAGGAAAACGCCGCACAGTATTTTGATGCACTGGTCATTCCGCTGGAGGAATAATCAAGCATGATGTTATTTTCAAATTTTGGGAGGCGCAAAACGTGATAGGATGGTAAAAGCGCCCTACCGGTCAGGTACTCTGCCGGAGGAGTCATGCCGCGCAAATAAAACCGGGCAAAATCTTCATAAGGCATCGGCCTGCAAAATAGACGGTGCAAACGCCCCCCCGTGAGCGCAGCGCCATGGCGTAACGCTGTTTGGCCAGCAGCGGCAGCCACTGCTCAACGATCCATTGCAGCGTGTAATCCAACCGCCATTTTAACTGATTATCAAAGCCGCACATATCCGGCAGACAAAGATCATACCCCGGTTCCCAGAACACAACGACCTCCCCATTAGGGCGATCTTCCTTTGAAAGGCTGCAGAGAAGATCGGCCGGTGTCTGAGAATTGAATTCGCCCCTGCCAAACAGGGTCATGATACGGGATAAAAACAATTCCACTGGGCCTGGCCATCATAGACGCTGTGCTCATTCGCAAAGTGAAACATATCTTGCCAGACGCCCTTTGCAAGATACAGCACAGGAATTCTATCAAGGTTATCAGTATCAAACCCGGCACATCCCATGATAGAGAGGATTTTCTCTATATGATCTGTGTAAGCATCATACAGGGCATCGATCAATTGGCACAGCTGGGTCGCTGTATGCAGATCAATGTGGATGGTTGCGCTCCCCCGAATGGATGCGGGCCAAATCTTTTTCTTGGTGGATAAACCCAACGAATAACCGCTTAGGTGAAAGCCCCAGATTGCGGTTGGTAAAAGGATCTTGGCTCCATCCCTGCCGGAAAGACTGGGGTTCACCGAAGAAAGCTCCTTTTTCAAAAAAGGTAAAACAACAAGAAAACGTATCGTGATATGAAGTGGGGAGATAAGCGTCTACCCGCACCCGGCCAAGCCCATAGGCGAAGAAGGATGGCTGTCCCGGGCAGGACAGGCAGGTAGCCGGAAAGTTAAATTCCTCGTCCCCCGCGAGTAGGTTTATCGGAGAATTGGGCAGGGCCGCATCCTCAACACGACGCAGCAGGGCGAGGGATCGCTTCCTGCCCCGCTGGATCGGCGGCGCGGATCTTTTGAATCAGGTCGGCGCTGTCCAGCACCGAAATATCCTCGGCCAAGGCGGGATGGATTGCGGACTGGGTTTGGTAAACACAAAAAAAAGAGGATCAGGCGGTTCCCGGCGTACCGCTGTGAAAAACGGGCGGCAGTGGTGGCAATTTTCCGGCATTGATGGCTCTGCAAAGTGGTAACCTGCAGATAAACCCCTTGCGCCGGGTCGCCTAAATCCACAACAGGAAAGCGAGACTTCCGATGGTTTAGATTTACAAGTGAAATCCCATATAGGATATTGAAGATTTGAGCGACGATATCTTCACAATACCGGGCTAAATCCAGAAAGCCGCGGGCATTGCACTGGGCCACCCGGTTCTGCAGGGTTCCCCACTTTTTCTTCAATGTAGTCAAGCGTTGATTTCATAACGGATACTCTCCATCAAAAATTCACGAAAAGATACATATCCAGGGAAAGAGATCTATCGATCAGATTTTACTTGCGGCTGTTTCGGTTTTCAAAGTCTCATTCACCGAAGATCGCCTAATAATAACAAAAGTCACGTATAACACCAATTATACGTGACTTTTGTTTAACTTTGGTGCGGGTAACAGGACTTGAACCTGCACAGCCTTGCGACCATTAGAACCTGAATCTAACGCGTCTGCCAATTCCGCCATACCCGCATAATTTATTTTTCATAACGGCAGCTGGTGCCAACGTATGCGATTATATCATCCATTGCTGGGATTGTCAATGATTTTTTTTGAAAAAGTTTTGCAGTTTTCCAAAAAAATGCTTTTCATTTTTGAAAAGTATGTATACTAAACTGCGCAATTTCATATGCGCCTGTAGCTCAGTGGATAGAGCACCGGCCTCCGGAGCCGGGTGCGTAGGTTCGATTCCTATCAGGCGTACCAAAAATCCCATTAAGCGGAAAGCTTAATGGGATTTTTTGTAAGAAGGGCTCATTCGCCGGTGTAAAATCTTTCCCGGCTGTTCCCGGTTTGCCATACCAGTCAAAAAAGTGCCCTTGTCGTGCCGCGGCCGTACTGGGGACGTTCGCGGTGCAAGCTTTTTATGAAGGGGGATTCTGCCGCCGTATGCAAACGTGCATGACGGCTTTTAAACCGGCCAAAAGACCGACCGGCAAAAAAGGCTGAGCTGTTCGTTCCGCACCTGTTGGGCAGCAACCGCCTCCCGGTTGATCTGGGTGGCGGGCAGATTGGACAGGAAGACGGAGGGCTTGCCGGAAGTTGTTAAGACCAGTTCTTCTTGCGCACGGGTGAGCCCGACAAAAAATAGCCGCCGTTCCTCTTCCAGATCCGTTTCCCTTTGGCAGATTCCAACGGGATGTTCCCTTCCTTCACACCGCATAAGATGACCACCGGAAATTCCAGCCCCTTGGCAGCATGCAGCGTCATCAGGCGCACTGCGCCAGAGGCATACGTTTTTCCTGCCGCCCGGTGAAGATCCGCTTCCCGCCACAACAGCAGGGTCTGATAAAACGAGTCCATATCGCCAAAAAAAAACCGCGTCGTTTTGCAGCTTTTCCATGGCGGGAGAGACATGCTTTTTATCCAGCCAGCATTCCAACAGGCGGCGGGGTTTTTCCTTCCGCACCATCGGCATAAAAAGCTTCCGCCGCCCCGAGGAAGGGAAGAAGATGAGGGTAAGCCGCCGCCTCGGCACGCAGCGCGCCAATGATGTCTCCATCTTTGTCCCGGAAGACGGCCTTGACCGCCTGTTCCACCACGTCGGCAGGGCAGCGCCAGATCAGGCGCAGGGGCATTTTCCAGCGCCAGCGTATCCTGGCCGTGCAACAGCCAGCCAAAAAAGCCTATCGTCCCGCACACCTCGTCGCCGGCAAGATAGTCTTCACGGCCGGCAAGATGACCACGCAGGGGATGCTGTCATGCCGCAGACATTTTTCCAGCAATTTTTCCTGCCGGTGGGTTCGGCAGAGGACGGCGATGTCCGAAAGGAGCGTACAACGCGCCTTTGTTCGGCGTTGTGTGCCTCCAGCATGCCGAGGCCGCCCGTCATGAAGGCGATCTGACGGGCGACGGCAATGCCTTCGGAGAGATCGCTCGGTGCGTTGATCAGGCGTACTGGATCGCCGTCGGGCCGGTTGGGCAGCAGGGTGCGGACGGGGCCTGGATTGGGAGAGATGGCCGACAGCGCTGCAGAAAGGATCTGGGGGGGTACTGCGGTAGTTTTGCACCAGCCGGATTTCCTGTAAGCCGGGCAGATCCTCCTTCAGCCGATCGAAGCAGTCGGCGCCGGCACCCCGAAAGCCGTAGATGGCCTGATCCGGGTCCCCGATGACAAACAGGCTTTGTCCGCCCTGGTTCCATTGGCGGACCAGGCGGTACTGTAAGTCGTTGATGTCCTGAAATTCGTCTACCAGCAGATGGGAAAAGCGCCGGCCGCCGCTTGGTGCGCTAGTCAGTGCGCTTACCAGCAGATCATCAAAATCCAGGCACCCCTTTTTTTTGCAAAAGCGTCTGATAGTCCAAAAACGCGTCTTCTTCCAGCAGGGATTGATCCGGAGTGCAACCGTTTTTGATCCGGGAAACCTCTTGCAGGAAGCGGCGGGGAGACAGGGACAGCTCCCGGTTTTGGATGATTTGGGAAGCCAGGGCCAGAGCATCCGGCTCGCCAATAAGCGAAACCTCCCCCAGCAATTCCAGGCAGATGGCGTGAAAAGTACCGATGGTCATACCACGCACGGCCCGTTTTCCACCAAGTCTCTGTTCCAGCCGTCCTCGCATTTCGGCAGCAGCCTGATTGGTAAAGGTCACAGCGGTAATCTGAGAGGGCTTGACGCCACACTGCTCCACCAGATAGGCAATGCGGGCGACCAGTGTTTTCGTTTTTCCGGTGCCCGGCCCGGCAATCACTGCCACAGCCGGTTCTGACGCGCATACGGCGGCCTGCTGTTCCGGGTTTAGCTGTTCCGGCTGCGTCGGCTGCTCCTGCGTTTCCGGCACCGCTTTAGAAGAGGCGGGTTTCTGTATTTTAGGAAGAGATGGGGCAGAAGGTTCTGCCGGGCCGGATATCCCAAACAGAGAGGTCTGTCCCTCCAGCGCCTGGATTTCTGAGGGGCTTAGCAGCAGAATCTTCCCGTATTCTCCGTCGTATCCGGGAATGCGGTGTACCTGCCCGTTCCGCAGACGGCGGATTCCTTCGGCCACGCAGGGACCCGCCACCTGCTGGATTTCTTCCAACGGCACTTGACGCAGGATATCAAATTCGGGCCCCAGCTCAGCCAACAGGGATTCATAGCGCTGCTGGATCTTTTTGCTTGTGACGGATAACCCGGTGGAGGCAGCGATGACTTCCGGCAGGGGAGAGAGGCTTTCGAAAGGCTTTGCGTCGGGGGGCGAAAACCTTCCGGCCGGTCGGCCAGTTCCTCCACCCGGTGCTGTACGCCGATGGTTATCTTTTACCGCAAACCGGGCAGCGGCCGCCGTATGCGGCAGTCTGGGATGGCGTCAGACGGCACCCGCAGGCCGATGCCCGTCCAGGTGGTATTTTCCTTCTTCGGGAAAAAACTCCACTGTCCCGACAAACCCTTCGCCAGTCTGGATCGCCTTGGCCAGCGCGGGGTAGGAAAGATCGGTATCCAGCAAATTGGCTTCCCGTCCTATTTTAGCCGGAGAATGGGCGTCGGAATTGGAAACAAGAGTAAACCGGTCTAAGGCGGAGATCCGCCAGTTCATCGGCGGGTCAGAGGATAGGCCGGTCTCCACCCCGTGGATGTAGGGGGTCAGATCGCCGTAGCACTCCTCCACCGTGTCAAAGCCGGAGAAGGCCCCGAACAGCGAGAAATGCGGGGTCCAGATGTGGGCGGGGATAAAAACTGCCTGGGGCAGGCCTCCAGCGTGATTTCCAGCAGATCCCGGGCTGTCCAGCCCCAGGATGGGCCGGCCGTCGGAATGGATGTTGCCGATGCTTTCCAGCCGGTGGGCAAGGGCCTCGGCATCCTCTAAAGAGGGGAGCAGGATCACATTGTGGACCTTGCGGGTGCGGCCGTTTTTTTTATAAATGGAACTGATCTCCCAGACAGGATAAACCGCGGAGATAGGGACTGTCCGCCGATGCTGTCCGGCAGACGGTACTCCTCCCGCAGGCGGTACAGCCCCTCTTCGGCGGGGATCAGTTTCTCTGCAAGCTCAGCCCGCCAGGCAGGATGGGTAAAGTCCCCGTTCCCAAAAGGTGGATTCCCTTTCGGCGCGCCCAAAAAGTCCAAATGGGCGGTATCACAGTCACGGCTGGTAGCCCGGAATATTTGGAATGGATATGTAGATCGGCAATAAACAAAATGTCATCCTCCCCGCTGTAAAGTTGTTTTTATTATAACCTGCCGGGCAAAAAACCAACCCGCTGCGCCAAGGGCGGATCTCGATAGACTTTGCCTTTTTGATATGGTAGAATTGGCGAAAAAGGAGGTATTGCTATGATAAGCTTTTGGCGGTATGACAGTCCGCTGGGAATCTACACGGTCGCTGAGGACGGTGAGGGAATCTGCGCTTTGTTTTTGGGGAGCGCCCTGGAAAAGAAAAAGAGGACAATGCAGGAGACACCTCTTTAAAGCGCGCAGCAGCGCAGATGGCGGAATATTTTTCCGGCGCACGCAGGAGCTTTGACCTGCCTCTGTCGCTGAAGGGGACTCCATTCCAGATGGCGGATTGGGCGGCGCTGAGGGAAATCCCTTACGGTCAGACCCGCTGTTATCAGCAGATTGCCGAGCAGCTGGGCAACCCCAAGGCATGCCGGGCGGTGGGCATGGCCAACAACCGGAACCCGGTGGCAGTGATCATCCCCTGCCATCGAGTGTTGGGCAAGGACGGAAAGCTGGTGGGATATGCTGGCGGGCTTTCGGTAAAGCAGGGATTGCTGGCGTTGGAACAAAAATATCGGTAGCCGTGGTTAGAAGCGATATCGACCAGGCAGAAGGATCGTTTCGGTCCCGTATTGTACGGCGAGACCATCTCGAGGAAAGAGTCCCTTCCGGAAGATGGTTCCGCCGTTTTTCAATCCTAAATGGGGGGGGCAGTGCGGGGGGGAGGACTTTTTCTTTGCCTGAATAGCACCGGACCCCAGAAGGGCGGATTTGGCGCATACCGGCCAGGTTCAAGCTGGCGCCTGAAAGCATGAAAAACAGCAGTAACACAGGGGAAATAAACCGAATACTGACAAAAATATGGTAGAAGAAAACGTTTACATTTTGAAATTTGATTTTTATCGGAAAATCGACACAAAATAATAAATGAAATAGCAAAATTTTATAGATGAATTTTATGTATATGTTAGTATAATAGGTTTATCGACTAAGCAACGAAGAACAATTTTGTAAAAAATGGCGAATTCTAAAGGTTAGTCTTTCGTGAAATAAAGACAAAACAGTGGCGGATGCTTTTCCATAGATTTGAAAATCATTGCGCAACGTTTTACTTCGTCCGCTTTTTGTGGACAGCCTTTCCAACATTGTATAAAATTTTGTTTTTTCTTTTTCCGTACTTTGTTTTGTTCTTTATTAATATACCTTTTGCCGGTGGCAAGGCGGCGAAAGGCGGCGGCCTTATGGTTAAGGGCCGTCCGGTTAGAATTATCTATTAGGAGGAGAACTATGAAAAAAACCATTGCTCTGGTGCTGGCTGCAATGATGCTGATGACATTGTTGCTCAGCGGCTGCGGTGATTCCAGTGAGAGCTCGAAAGCTTCCACCGGCTCCGCGACCACCGGGGACACTGCGAATGTGGATCCCAACAATCCCTTATGCAAATCTGGATACTTCCGAAGAAGTAAACCTGATTATGTACTCTGTTGCTGATGAGCCTCTGGATATGGATGAGATCCTGGAGATGGCGAATGAGCGGATTAAAAGCGCTCTGAACGCCACCTTGGAGCTGTACTTTATTCCCTCTGCTGAGTACAGCGTAAAATACCCGCTGGTACTGGCAGGCGGCGACCAGGTCGACCTGATCTATACCGCGAACTTCAGAGATTACCGCAACAACGTGGAGAAATCTTCCTTCCTGGAGTTGACTCCCGAATTCCTGCAGACGAATATGCCCCAGACTTGGGCAACTCTGCCGGAGTCTGCCTGGGAAGAGACCTATGTGGATGGCAAAATCTACATGGTTCCCCGCAATACTGCGGAGATTTTCCCGGATCGCGGCCCGTTTGTCAACATGGACATTGCTGAGAAATATGGCTTTACCGCAGACGACATCAAAACTTATGATGACTTCAAAGAACTGCTGCTGGCCATCGGCGATAAAGAGTCTGGCAACGGCATGTATGCCTACTATCAGTCCTCCACTTCCAACTTCCAGGAACTGGGATGGAGATACCGTTTTAACCTGATTAACAACCAGGCTTCTGATAACGTGTACTACTGCCAGTTGGATGATCCGACCTTTGAGAAACCTTTCTTCCTGTATACTTCTGAATACTGGAAGACCTACATTCAGGATATGGCCGAGTTCGCGGCTGCTGGTTGCTGGCCTTCTGATGCTATTTCCAATACCAATGCGATTACTACCCTGTTCGAAAATGGCCAGTCCGCTACTTCCCGTGGCAATTACTATAACGGCATTACCATGATTAAGGGATATCGCGATAAGGGCATGAATGTTGAGCTGTTCGATATCTTCCCCGAGGGGTACCGTCCTCTGCGTGACTCCTATCTGGGCGACGGTTACGCCATTCCGGCGTTCTGCACCCAGCCTGAAAGAGCCGCTCAGGTTCTGGACTACATCAAGTGCGACAAAGAGACCAACTTCCTGCTGGCTGGCGGTGTAGAAGGCCGTCATTACATTTATGACGAGGCAACCAACAGCGTGTCTCCCGGACCGGAAGCCGGCGATTATGAGTTCGACGGCTGGGCTTGGGGTATCCGCCATGTGGATTTCCCGTGGCCCACTACAGACAATGAGAGAATCAATGCTGCCAATGAGCATCTGAAAGAAGCTCAGATTCAAGATGATGAGTGGCCTTACTGGGGCTTCCAGTTCAGCCCGACGCCTGTTTCCGCAGAGTGGGCAGTTATTTCCGCTCTGATCACTGAGTATCAGCCCTCCTTTGACTTGGGCATGTTTGGTGAGAATACAATGGCAACTTACGACGAATTCGTAAAAACAGTTGCAGGATGCCGGCCTGGAGAAATACATGGAAGAGTGGAATCGTCAGAGAGACGAGTTCCTGGCCAGTAAAGCGGCTTAATTTCCTTCCTTACCTTGCTGCAAAGAGGACCTGTTTGACAGGTCCTCTTTTTGCCGTTTATTTGAGTTCATTTTCCATAAAAGGAGAAAACCCAGAATAATATATTGAATCACAATATATTATAGATTTTTCTATGGTTTGGCAGTGTATAATGGTTATATGCACAAATGACAGCGCCTTACTCTGTGAGATATGACGAAATCTGGGCAGAGAAGTGATGATTCTCTGCCCGTCTTATTGAGGGAGCGGCGGTGGGATGCGTGCAGATTGTTGCCCCTGACAAGACCGGCCCGTATGTTTTTCTATTCTTCCATTTTCTCAGCACGCAGGCTGGCCCTGCAGTTTTAACACAGTGTTTACCAATTTTTCTACAGCGGTGATTTCAAGTTTCGGGGCGGTTCTCCGGTGGCCGGAGGACAAGCCGACAGTTACAGTTAAGCCGGCGGCTCAACTGATCTCAATTATCTATTAGGAGAGGACAATATGAAAAGGACATTTGCATTGGTTCTGGCTGCCATGATGTTGATGGCAGTGCTGCTCAGCGGCTGTGGGGACAATTCTGGGAGTTCTGTAGCATCCGGCGCCGGCGGCGTAACCACCGGAGACGCCGCGAATACGGATCCGGACAGCCCTTCCGCAAATCTTGATCTGTCGCAAGCAGAGAATATCATCACCTATGTGGTCGGCTCAGAGCCGAACGCCATTGCGGAAGTGATAGAGCTGGCGCACGAAAACACAAAAAGCGGCGATTAACACAACAATGGAAATCTATTTTATTCCCACTTCCGAACTGACCACAAAATATCCGCTGGTCATGGCGGGTGGAGATGAAATCGACCTGATTTATACCGCGAATCATGCGTATTACCGCGAGCAGGTGGATAAAGGTGGATTCCGCGAGCTGGATATGGACTTCATTCAGAAATATCTGCCGCAAACCTACAGCGTTCTGCCGGAATCTGCCTGGAAAGAAACCTATATTAACGGGAAAATTTACATGGTTCCCGCAACACTGCTTCTATTTTTCCGGATCGCGGACCGATCATCGATATGGATGTTGCCGGGAAATATGGCTATACTGCCGACAGCTTCCACACTTGGGATGATTTTGACCAGTTCCTGATGGCAGTTGGTACCAATGAAGTTCCCAATGGCAAGTATGCGTTTCACGCTTCTTCCGTTGCTAACATGTATGATATTGGGTTGATCTACCGGTTTAACCTGATCAATAATCAGGCGTCCGATTACATGTATTACAGCCAGCTGACTGATCCGACCTTCTCGAATCCGTTCTTTCTATACACTTCTGGGCAGTACAAAACCTATGTCATGGATATGGTAAAATACGCAGAAGCGGGTATCTGGCCTTCCGATGCGATTGCCAATACGAATGGTATCACCGCGATGTTCCAGAATGGCCAGACTGTTACAGCTTACAACAACTACTATAACGGGATCAACACGTTACAGGGATTTCGGGAGCGGGGGATCAACGCAGAAATGGTTGATATTTTCCCCGAAGGCTACCGGGCGTTGCGCGACTCCTATCTGGGAGACGGCATGGCGATCCCCTCTTTCTGTTCCAAGCCGGAAAGGGCGGCGGTACTGCTGGATTTTATCAAAAACGACTTCGAAACCTACATGCTGCTGGCCGGTGGAATTGAGGGAAGGCATTATATTTACGATGAGGCATCCAATACGGTTGAGCCTGGTCCAGAAGCGGCCGACTATCAGTTTGACGGCTGGGCTTGGGGCATCCGCCATCAGAATTTCCCTGGCCGAAGACTGACGATCCGTACATTAACGCCGCCAATGAGGAACTGAAAGCCAACCAGATTGCAGATGAGGAATGGCCTTATTGGGGCTTTAACTTTGACTATAATCCAGTCAGCGCAGAGTGGGCGGTTATTTCCGCATTGGTCACTGAGTATGGGACCTCCCTTTAACCTCGGTATGTTTGGTGCCGATACCGAGGAAATCTACGATGAATTCGTGCAGAAGCTCAGAGAAGGCGGTTTGGAGAAATATGAAGCAGAATGGAACCGCCAGAGAGACGAGTTCTTGGCCAGCAAATAAAATGTTTGATGCAAAAAAGGCCCCGGTTTTAACCGGGGCCTTTTTTTGCATATCTATTAGAAGATGGAAAATAAATAAAATTATTTTTTAAAATTAAAAAAAATAGTTATTCTGCTTAAAATAGCAAAATAACTATGCAAATAACAATATAATATAGATCAAATGGCATGAAAAGTTATTATAATGAGCATATACCACAGAATAACAAATTAAGTCCCTGCAATACTGCTCTAATTTTGCCATAAAAGTATCAAATGCTCTCGGGCAACAGTCTTTTACTGCTCTTACAGGTCTGTTCCGCTGGTTGGAATTGGACAGCTTAGGATGGATCCACAATCTGTCTTCCATATCTTTCTAAGTTGCCTGAGGGGGTTTGTGCTTTATGATAAGTGCTTCGCAAACGAAAAAGCGGAACACACCGGCGAACCCGGTAAAAAGAATCGAGGAGGATACACATGAAAAAACTGGCTTTTTGATGGCGGTTATGATGATGTTCACCCTGCTGCTGGCTGGCTGTAACAACACCACGACCCCCAGTGCTCCGGAAAGCACGCCAACCGATAGTAGCGGCACCGAGAGCACGCCTGCGGACGGCGATGATCCTTATGCGGGCATCGACCTGAGCAAGGAAGAAAACATCGTAATGTATGTGTCGGCTACCGAGCCCAACGCTATGGCGGAGGTAATGGAAGCTGCGAACGAGAAGATTAAAGCGGCGATCAATACGACCATTGAGCTGTACTTTATCCCTTCCGCTGAACGCGCCCAAAAATATCCGCTGGTCATGGCGGGCGGCGATGAAGTCGACCTGATCTACACCGCGAACTGGTGCTACTACAAAGAGCAGGTTGAGAAGGCCGGATTCATGGAGCTGACGGAAGAGTTCCTGAACAAATACATGCCGCAGACCATGGCGACCCTGCCGGAATCCGCCTGGAAAGAAACCCTGATCAACGGCAAAATCTACATGGTTCCCCGTTCTACCGCCGCGATCTTCCCGGACAGAGGTCCTGTTGTCAACATGGAAATCGCTGAGAAATACGGATTTACCGCAGACGATATCAATAGCTATGCGGATTTCAAAGAGTTGCTGCTGGCGATTGGCACCAATGAAGTTTCCAACGGTATGTACGCGTTCTATGCTTCCCAGTCTTACACCATGCAGCAGATTGCTTTTGACTTTTGAGCAGAACCTGATCAACAACCAGGCTTCTGACTACGTATACTACAGCCAGCTGACTGACCCGACTTTTGAGAACCCGTTCTTCCTGTACACTTCCGAGATGTATAAGGATTACGCTTTGGAAATGGCGGAGTATGCGGCGGCCGGCATCTGGCCTTCTGACGCGATCTCCAACACCAACGGAATTTCCACCTTGTTCCAGAATAAACAGTCTGCTACTACTTACCAGAACTACTACAACGGCATCACCTGGATTGAGGCGACCCGTGAAAAGGGATCGACTGCGAGCTGTTCGACATCTACCCCGAGGGCTATCGCGCACTGCGTGACTCCTATATAGGCGATGGTATGGCGATCCCGACCTTCTCCCAGAAAACCGGAGAGAGCGGCCGTGGCTCTGGACTTCATTAAGAACGACTACGAGACCTACATGCTGCTGGCTGGCGGTTTCGAAGGCAGACATTATATCTATGACGAAGAAACCAACACCATCACCAATGGTCCGGAAGCCGGCGACTACACCTTTGACGGCTGGGCTTGGGGTATCCGTCATAAAGACTTCCCGTGGCCTAAGACCGATGACGAGAGAATCAACGCGGCGAACGCGCACCTGAATGAAAACTCAGATCAAAGATGAAGAGTGGCCTTACTGGGGCTTCACCTTCGACTATGCTCCTGTTTCCGCTGAGTGGGCTGTCATTTCCGCGCTGGTTACCGAGACTTCGGCGTCCTTCAACCTGGGCTCCTTCGGCGCCAACACTGAGGCTGAGTGGGAGAGCTTTGTTCAGAAACTGAAAGACGGCGGTCTGGACAAATACATGGAAGAATGGAACCGCCAGAGAGACGAGTTCCTGGCCAACAATCAATAATCAGAGTCCTTTGCATGAGGCTTTGCAGAAAAGCAAAGCCTCATTTTTTGTCTGTAAAAACAAAATTTTTAGAAAAATGATAAAATTGGGGCGCAAGAGAAAGAAAAATATAAATATATTGAAGTCCAATGAGGCCTGAGGGGATTATGGGAGCAAAATAGAAAAATCATGCGCAAAAAACATCATTTAAAGAAAGAAAAACAAAATAAAAAGGTTTTGAGCATAAAAATAATGCTGAAAAGCAATTTTTCGATGAAAAAAGCAAAATATTTTAGTTTTTTAAAAAATTCTTCTTGTATAATATGGAGCATCGTAAGATTTAAAAATCTTGGGAAAGTTGATAAAATACCGCAAAATACAAAGCGATTTTTCGGTTATTTTACAAATAAACGCATAATGGCACAAAAAGCTTGCGGAAACGACAGATTTCTATATCTTCGGGAAATAGGCGATTATCGCTGTGTGGATTTCAAAGGCAGGAAGTAGAATTTTTGCCCTCCTCAAATGTTGCAAGCCGTTTCGGAGCTGATGTGCATTATGAATACCGACCACGCCTATCCAGTATAGGCGCGGCGGCTCCGGCAAACCCGGAATCATTTTATCGAGGAGGATACACATGAAAAAACTGGCTTTTTTGATGGCGGTTATGATGATGTTCACCCTGCTTCTGGCTGGCTGTAACAACACCACGACCTCCAGCGCCCCGGAAAGCACGCCGACTGAGAGCGGAGGCACCGAGAGCACGCCTGCGGACGGCGATGATCCTTATGCGGGCATCGACCTGAGCAAGGAAGAAAACATCGTAATGTATGTGACGGCTACCGAGCCCAACGCTATGGCGGAGGTAATGGAAGCTGCGAACGAGAAGATTAAAGCGGCGATCAATACGACCATTGAGCTGTACTTTATCCCTACCGCTGAACGCGCCCAAAAATATCCGCTGGTCATGGCGGGCGGCGATGAAGTCGACCTGATCTACACCGCGAACTACTGCTACTACAAAGAGCAGGTTGAAAAGGCCGGATTCATGGAGCTGACGGAAGAGTTCCTGAACAAATACATGCCGCAGACCATGGCTACTTTGCCGGAATCCGCCTGGAAAGAAACCCTGATCAACGGCAAAATCTACATGGTTCCCCCGTAGCACCGCTGCGATTTTCCCGGACAGAGGTCCTATTGTCAACATGGAAATCGCTGAGAAATACGGCTATACTGCGGACGATATCAACACCTATGACGATCTGAAAGGGCTGTTGCTGGCGATTGGTACCAATGAAGTTTCCAACGGTATGTATGCGTTCTATGCTTCTCAGTCCGCTAACCTGCAGCAGATTGCTCTGCAGTTTGAGAACAACCTGATCAACAACCAGGCTTCTGACTATGTATACTACAGCCAGTTGACTGACCCGACTTTTGAGAATCCGTTCTTCCTGTATACTTCTGATATGTACAAAGAGTATGCTCTGAAATGGCGGAGTATGCGGCGGCCGGCATCTGGCCTTCTGACGCGATCTCCAACACCAACTCCATTTCCACCCTGTTCCAGAACAAGCAGTCTGCCGTTTCCTATAATAACTACTACAACGGCATCACCTGGATTGAGGCGACCCGTGAAAAGGGATCGACTGCGAGCTGTTCGATATCTTCCCCGAGGGTACCGCGCACTGCGTGACTCTATATAGGCGATGGCATGGCGATCCCGACCTTCTCCCAGAAACCGGAGAGAGCGGCCGTGGCTCTGGACTTCATTAAGAACGACTACGAGACCTACATGCTGCTGGCTGGCGGTTTCGAAGGCAGACATTACATCTATGATGAAGAAACCAACACCATCACCAATGGTCCGGAAGCCGGCGACTACACCTTTGACGGCTGGGCTTGGGGTATCCGTCATAAAGACTTCCCGTGGCCTAAGACCGATGACGAGAGAATCAACGCGGCGAACGCGCACCTGAATGAAACTCAGATCAAAGATGAAGAGTGGCCTTACTGGGGCTTCACCTTCGACTATGCTCCTGTTTCCGCTGAGTGGGCTGTCATTTCCGCGCTGGTTACCGAGAATCAGGCGTCCCTTCAACTTGGGCTCTTTCGGCGCCAACACAGAGGATGAGTGGGAGAGCTTTGTTCAGAAACTGCAAGACGGCGGTCTGGACAAATACATGGAAGAATGGAACCGCCAGAGAGACGAGTTCTTGGCTGCGAACGCTTAATTGTTCTTTCTTCCTAAAAAAGTGGAAAGATCCCGTGCAATTTTGCACGATCTTTTTTTGCAAATAGGGGAAATCCCTGCAAAAAGAGTCTTGAGGTTTAGCTCTTAGGGCGGAAGAGGGAGCGGGACGAGTGACTGCCATACAGCTAAACAGAGGTTCTCCGCTTGAAGAAATGATTGATTTACAAAAGCTTGACGAGGATGAATAAATTTAAAAATGGCCGAAAGAGAGATTTCCCTTTCGGCCATTCCTTTGTTGCAAAGGAGATTTTCTATTTGCTACCCCAGGGCAGACGGCTAAACATTTTGCACAGGTGTGTTTCCCCAAATACGGTGGCAAGATCCTCCAAAAATTATTGCAGGCTTTCTTATCAAAGCGTTCAGAAGCGGGATCCTGTGGCTGGAAAGAGACGCCGTAGATTGCATGAGGGGGGACAGGCATCCCGGCAGCGAGTACAGCTACCACAGCGGTTAGGGATTGGCTGATCCGGCGGAAGAGGAGCGTCGGTAAGGATGGTGGTCAGCCGAAGGCGCAGGCCAACTTGTGGGTTGATCAGATGACAACTTTTACCAATCCAGCCTAAGCCCGCATGGCTTGCGGCAAATCGGTGGCTAAACATGCCCATCAACTCTGTCTGCATTTTCTCAAAACCGTCGGTTCCTTTAGAAGCAACCTGCTCCTGCAATCCAGGGACAAAATGGGTTTGGCGATAGTCGGAGGTGGGGACAGGATAAGAGCGGAAGCCATTTTGCTGAAGAAAATTGGAAAGCCGGAACCCGATCGTATCCAGCTGGCGGTTAATTGCAGTATAAAAATAGCTATAGGAACGGGTAGGGCCTACAGCCTGCTCTTGAATGATTTCCCGCGGAAAAAATAGCAATGGAGACCGCGCGAGGAAAGGAGGCGCATAGGTCTCCGTAGGTTTCCTGAATCCATCTAGAATCAGCAGTTAGATCGGCGATGCCGCAGAGATCCGCTCCTAAATTTTGAGCCTGGGTCAGCAAGATGCTTTTTAATTTTTGCGTTTCCATAGGATCCTCCTTTTGTCAAAAAACAGCTCGGTTTTCACGAAATATCCATGCCTTTTGAACATTAGAAAAGATAGGTGCCGGAACCATCTGCGCAGCTTCTGATTTCTAAAGACATTATAGGATGTCAATATTCGTAAAGTCAAGAGAAAGCTTGAATCAAGCCGACAAAAGGAGAAAAAGAACTTTTTAGAGAAGTATTGACATTTGAAAAAACTCCTGATATAATAAACCACGTTGCGGACGAGATGCTCCTCAGCGAATCATATGGCCTGGTAGTTCAGTTGGTTAGGACGCTAGCCTGTCACGCTAGAGGTCGTGGGTTCGAACCCCATCCAGGTCGCCATATGCTGCTATGGCTCAGTCGGTAGAGCGCGTCCTTGGTAAGGACGAGGTCACCAGTTCAAATCTGGTTAGCAGCTCCAAAAATCCCTTGAACAACAAGTTCGAGGGATTTTTTATTGATTATATAGGCAAAAAACGGCTTATAAGCCTTTGTAAGTGTTTATAGAAAATGATTAAAGTTATTTAAAACAAGGCTTTTTCGTATGTTTTTGTTTATTGCTTTACATCTCGTATAAGTGCTTTTTGTAAGGTTGAGCATCATTTCAGCACCACAAAGAAGACATACACTGCCGTGACAATAAAAGAAAGTTTCGCTTATTGGGAATATCTTAAGACCTCAGAAAATTAGAAGTTGTAAAGGAAAATAGGCCCATCTCCGCTCCGTTACCAAATTCCTTTCCGTCACCGAGGAGGATCTCTTTTATTTTTTCATCAATTTCAAAATTGCTTAATTTTTGCTGAATTAGTGGTTTAATTACTTCTCTACTTTCCCTTGTATGCGGAAGTTCTGATGCAAGTCTATTTGCTTTTTCTTCCCTCCCTGCTTTTTAGATATAAGAAGCATAATGTTGCTCGTATAGTGGCTTTTTGTTTCTCATTGATTGATAAAGGTAATCCTTTTTCCATTAGTTCAATGGCTTCATCTGCATTTCCTTTTAAGGCCAATGTACTTGCCAAGCCAAGAATCATTCCCGGTTTATTTGGGTATATCAGTAATGCATCTCTATATGTCTTTTCGGCTGCATCATAATCTCCGCACCGTTGATATGCAACAGCTTTTTATGGATACTAAGCTGCGTTTCTTCAGCCCGTATTGTATCCATGCCAATAAGTAAATCGATGCTTGTTTCAAATATATTGGCTAATGCCGG
>VOFH01000273.1_pt1 | contig 56618 bp, 92 predicted proteins | sample 5384091 | NCBI WGS metagenome assembly VOFH01 (sample SAMN12384727, study PRJNA508395) | human gut metagenome | isolation source: healthy gut G | host: Homo sapiens | reverse complement strand
ATCAATCTGTCCTTCTACCGGACGAACTTCCACTTTCGGATCGAGAAGCCCTGTCGGACGAATTACCTGCTCGGCTCTTAACAGTTCATGTTCTTCTTCATATTTGCCCGGTGTTGCAGATACAAACAGACCTGATCGATCTTGCTTTCAAATTCGTCAAAGCTAAGTGGTCTGTTATCCAGTGCTGACGGCAGACGGAATCCATATTCTACCAGTGTACGTTTTCTGGACTGGTCTCCATGATACATGCCGCCGATCTGCGGAACCGTCTTGTGCGACTCGTCGATCATAATAATAAAATCATCCGGGAAATAATCCATCAATGTGTTCGGCGGCTGTCCTGCTTTCTGCCCGGTCAAATGCCTCGAATAGTTCTCAATTCCCGAGCAGAATCCTGTCTCACTGCATCATTTCTATATCAAAATTCGTACTCTGCAATCCTCTGCGCTTCCAGAAGCTTGCCTTCCGATTTGAAATATTTCACCTGTTCTTCCAGTTCTTCTTCAATATTACCCGAATGGCACTCCATATTCTCCTTCGGAACAACATAGTGAGAAGCCGGAAAATCGCAATATGATTCAGCGTATTTTTCACTTCACCGGTCAGCATGTCAATCTCTGAAATCCGGTCAATCTCATCTCCGAAAAATTCCACTCTAATAGCAATATCGCCACGGTCTGCCGGTACAATCTCAACCGTATCTCCCGCACCCGGAATGTTCCACGCTTGAAATCCATATCATTTCGGTCATATTGGATCTCAATCAGTTTTCAGACACTTCATCACGGTCTTTCTCCATACCCGGACGGAGCGATACCATCATCTGTTCGAAGTTTTCCATCGGTTCACCCAGGTAGTAGTCGTAGTAGGAGACAAAATATTCCACCGCGTTATCGGGGAACATCTCCTTGAACTCTCCGTATAACTGAGCCGCTAACGTCTTATTATGAGCGATGACAAGTGTCGGCTTCTGTAATTGCTGAATCACATTTGCCATCGTAAAAGTTTTTCCAGAACCCGTAACCCCTAGTAAAGTCTGGCATTGATTGCCTTCCTTGAAGCCTTTTACAAGCTCTGCAATCGCCTGTGGCTGGTCTCCGGTTGGCTCATATGGGGCTTTTAATTTGAACTCATTCATGCTAAATCCCTCCATTTGTAACTTTTACTATGACCATTATCAGCCAAAAATTCGTATCCAGATTCGTAACGAAAAGCTTATTTTTGTGGTGAATAGATGTGTTTCTCACCTCGTTACGAATAAAAGTCACAAAACTGATTTTTGCGGATAAAACAGCACTCGGAAATACCTGATGATACCAGGCTCCGGTTCTGTCATATTTTTACTGTTTGTTCTTGTAACAGTCCCTATTATATCAGACATTTTTTTGAAAGTATATAGATGAAGGTAAGAAAAAAAGTACAAATGTTCGATTCTTATTTGTACTTTTCTCTCTTACTACTATTTTATTTTTCTTATCATGCTGCAGTGAAATATTCCTCCAGGATTGAGTCTATTTCAATCATTTCTGAATAATCATAATACTGATTATTCCGCTCTTTTGGAATAACTTCTTCAATAAATGATTCCAATACATCCAGACAGTCTTCTATGATTTCCTGCGTATCTCCATAGATATCTACTGATATGATTTCCTTGGCATGTCCCAATAAATGCGAAATACCTTTTGAATTAAAGCTATTCTTCAGCAAAATAGTTGCATAGGTATTTCTCAACTGGTGAAAATGAATATCAGGCAAATCCAAGGATTTCAACAAGTCTTTATAGTATTTCTGATGAAAGCCTTTACTCCTTGGATTCCCATATGTAGAACAACAAATATAATTCCAGTCCCGGAACTCTTTTGGTCTGCGTCTTCGGTTCTTCTCATAAGTTTTCCGTTCTTCCAGAATAGCTTCAAATACATAATCCGGTATTGGAAGTTCACGCACACCAGCAGGTGTTTTTGTTTTAATTTCCTGCTTTGTCAGCATCTTAGGTGCACAGTCTTCTGCTTTACTGTTTGGCTTCTTTCCCAACTGACGCTCTACTCTCAACGTCCTGTGAATGTAATCGACATCACTGTATTTCAGACCATTTATTTCACTTCTTCTAAGTCCCATCAATACCGCAAATAAAATCTGCATATGAATCGGTGTCTCCTTGCTTGCCTCAATTAACCGAAGCACCTGCGGAAGTGTCAATGTTTTCTTCTCGTCAATTTTCAGGACACGATACTCTGTCTTTTTATTTTCTTCGGTAAATTGATTCCATTCGCTGGATTTGTTGCCAGTACATTTTTGTTTAAATGCATACTCAATGATGTTTTCATGATCGTCCTGACATTTTTCGCAACTGATTCATACTTCTCTGCAACTGCATTATATAATTTTCTGATATACCCCTGATTTAGTGTAGACATATACATCTTTCCAATCTGTGGAACAATGTAATTCTTAATGGCACTTTTGTAAGTTGTATAAGTGTCATCTGTTATTCGGGGACGCATAATATCTTCCAACCAGAAGATCATAAACTCCTCTACCCGGATTTTTCCATACACAATATAGGTTCCGGTATGTAGCTGTCCGATTACTTCATCACGAAATGCATTAGCTTCTCTTTTGGTTGTGAAGCCCGCATGTTGCTGTGTCTTTGTACTTTCGTCTGCAAACGTTAGCAACACACGAAATCCATATCCCTTTTTGATTGTTGTTACCGAATAGACCTTATATTCTACATATTTCTTAAAGTCAAAGGTCTTATGCATGGCTATCCCTCCGTTCCGGTTCGTTGTGGTACAAATGTATTATTTACAAATGCAATAATCTTATCCTGCTCGTCCATAATCTCACAATAATATTCGTAAGTCGTATGAACGGAACTATGACCTAACAGACCCGATATTTTAAACAATGGGACTCCAAGCTCAATTAAAATGGTCGCAAACATATGCCTGAAGTCCATGTACCGTAATATTTGGTAATCCATTTCTGTTGCAGATTTTTGTAAGTGCCTGATTCATTGCCGTCAATGATCGGGGTTCGCCATTTTCCTGACAACATACATAATCAAAATTCTTGTATTCTATGCCCGAATCAGTTTTTACGCAGTTCCATCCACTGCTGTCTGCGTTTTACTTCCCGCACCACCACTTTCGGAGCTCTGAAAATCCGCTAACTATTCTCAGTCTTTGGATTCCTTTCAATAACAGCATATTCCGTAACCGTAAATTCTTTTTCTTTCAGTTTCAGGTTTCCAACAAGCTGTCTGCTAATTCTGACGGTCTGTTTTCAAAATCAAAATCCTGAAATTTCAATCCAAGAATTTCTCCTTTTCGTAATCCACAAAACAGTCCCAGTAAAATTTCCAGATATCAAGGATTCTTGCTGGCAGCTTCAAGAAAAACCTTCAATTTTTCTTTTGCCTAATACCCTTACCTTTGGTTTTGCTCTCGGATATGGCTTTGTCTCAGGCATTGGATTATAGTTTATGAACTTATCTCCTGCTGCATCTTTCATGGCGATGCTCAGAAGCTCCCGCCCTTTATTTCCCGCTGAAGGACAGATTTTCGCGACACGTTCCAGTAGAGCATCTAAATACTCTACTGAAATGTATTTTAATTTGATATCCGCTTCCATACTCGGAAGAATCAGATTATATAATGTATATGCTCCAACCATTCTCGTGGTTGTCTCAATTCTCGGGCTGAAAATATTTTCAAACCAGTATTCCAGATAATCGCCAAGCATCACATCTGTCTTTTGCATTTTTGCAATCTGGAGATCTCTCTGCTTCTTCCGGTATCTCTTTCATATTCCCAGTAACTTTTCTCAGCTTCTTCCGGCGTTTCAAATCCACCTTTTTTCCCATATTTTGTCGTCAAATCGTCCTGCAGCTCTTTGGTTCTGTGATACCATGATTTTCCTTCAAAAAAGACAACTCTCTTTTCCTTTGACATTGTCTCCTGCTGCGTTTCTTTCTGTTTCATTCTGCTCTCACTCTTTCTCTCTCCTCGTCTCCATTCAGCCACCTATCAAAAAGAATTGCATGGGATACGATAAGATCTGCCAATCTTCAACACCCGGAATGGTTTTCTATCATAATAAACATTTTCTATAAATTCATACGCCTTGGAGCGTCCCAGCCCAAGCAAATTCTGAACATCTTCTACTTTATATACTTTCTTTTCCATTTCATTCTCTATCATTGCCATGACGTTATCCTCCTCGTCCTAATCTTTGCGCTTCACTACCGGTAGTTTTTAGCTGTGTAACATCTAAAAACGGTACACCACTAAGATATCTATTTTCGTCTGCATCGTCCAATGTGCGAATTTTCAAATCGCACACTTGACTTTTTACGTGCTACTTGTTCTTTCTTCCTATATAATAGTCGTACCCATTCCGGACATTGCAAAACATACATGTATCCTTATATCGCTGTTCTGGATTCACTCGCCGGATATAATGTCCTGGCACATCATAAAAATTGCCTGCACATACTCTGCACAGGCTCACGACTAACGGTTTTTCAATTATCTTCGGTATCCCGGTACTTCTCCAGATTGCTTTATTGATTTTCTCCATTTCAGTGCGGTCTAGGGTGCACACATAATTTTCCAACCGTCTTTTATCTAAAGTTCTAAGCTGCTCCAACAGCACTACAGAATCTTTTTCTAACTCTTCCATTTCCGGGAACTGCAATGTGTGTTGGCAGTTTCATTTTTTCTTTACTAGTAATTGCTGCCACAATCACTGTCGGACTGTATTTATTTCCTATATTGTTCTGAATCACCAGCACCGGACGATAACCGCCCTGTTCACTTCCAAATACAGGATCAAGGTCGGCATGATAAATATCCCCACGCCTGACGTTTCCTATCTTCCATCTTTGCTTTATCTCCTCTCGTCTTTCTAACTGTTGTTATCCCTAAATATGTAAAATACAAGCCTATTTGTCCCCGACGCCCCGACTTGTAATTGGGAAATCATCAGACGGCTGACTGCTGATCAGCTCCACAGGATTTTATTTAAAATAAATATATGGGATTAGGATTTTTCCTCTCCAGGGATCTCCTGAAGCTGCCCTCACTTGTTGCGGCATCAAAGAAATATTTTGTATACACGACTTTATGACCGGACAGGAGTATCATTATGCCTGTTGTCTGTCATCGCCCTGCCAGAAGCAATCTGACAGTTATAACCAGATATTTTTCGCTCAACAGTCCGGGTAATACAAACTGAAACCAAAAGGAAGTATACGGGTGGGATTTCGCTGTCTTTACCCAGCCTGTGTTATGGCGTATTTGTTAATGTGGCTTACGCTCATCACGATAACAACAGGAATGTGCCTGATGAATGTATATGAATTTGTCAAGGTTCTTCCCGCTCCCCAGTCTTTTCGTGACAAAAGAAGAAACAGGTGGATCAGAATATTTCTCTTTCCACCTGTTTCCTCACTTAAACGCTATTTTTCAACCCACTATCTCAAAATCTTTTTCAAATTTCTGATTGCTGCTTTTACAGACTTTGCTACCATTTGAAAAGAGCAGCCTTCTTCCTGTGCAATCTGCTCATAATTCTTATCTTCAAAATAATACTTCATCAATCGTCTTCTCTGAATTTCCGACAACTGCTGAATTGCACTATGTAAACGTTCCGCTTCCAGTTTATTCAGAACAGTCTCCTCTACACCTTCCTCTTTCTGAAATACCCGTTCATATAAACTGGAATCCCAGATTTCTGACTGTTCCAAATGCCTGTCCACAATATTCATATGCGACACGTCCTGCAATTCAAACGTATTAAAAGCCTCATATACATTCTTTCCTATTTCCAAATCCTTGTACTCTTTTTCACCATTGCGAAATGAAACATAATATTTTCCGTCCTTCTCATAGATTTCATATGGGTTGTATTTATCTTTTCTTCTTTTTGGCTGTCTGCCTTCCATGTCCTTTTCCTCCGATCTGAATTTTTTTTGAATTCAGATCAGTAGGCGGGCACGAATACGAACAATCGCCCTTATTTTGAATTGTTCATTCCCAATATTTAGGTAACAAAAAACGCCCTGACAGATTTCACTCCTACGGACGCATTTAATTCGATATTTTATTACCCTGGATTCATTATTGGCTCTTACCTAGTTTCAATTCCAACATTTACTAATGAAATCGTTGAGATTTTTTAATTGAATACCTCTGTTGAACAGAATTTTTAGCTGAACTCTTGCTAAGAACCATATTTTCTCCGGTTAGATTCCGGAAAAAAATAAGCATACAAATACTGCTCTTTCGGAATCTGTTTTTTTAACCGAAAGAGATTTGTATGCTTTCTCATTCATTGGGTAATACCCTGTGTTTTTTCTAATGTTACACCCTTTTCACTTTTCAAATTTAGGGTAATACACTAAGTTTATGGAGGTATATAAACATGGATATTCCAAAAACATTATTTGCCACTTTAGTAAAACAAGGGCGTATGGAAATGCATTTAACACAAGAAGCTCTTGCTGAAAAACTCGGAATATCGGCGGCTTATCTTGAGACCTCGAACGCCATAAAGGCGGTCCCAGTCTGGAATTATTTTGTAAAACCATGCAGACTTTAAATATTTCTGCTGATGACTACGTTTATCCAAATCAGAATAAAAATAATTCTACATATGATCAGATTCTTCGGCTCTTAAATCAGTGCAATGATTATCAGTTACAGGTAATTCTTGCAACTACGACAGCTCTGCTAGATTCTAATCCTTTTATTTCTAACGTAGACACTACTAATGATACAAAATAAAACTTGTAAAATACCGATAAATAGCTGATAATTACCGATATTTAAAATTAGTGGAATAAATACTATTACCATATGTTAAAAACAGTTATGCTATATCATTACAACTTGATATAACATAACTGTTTCTTCTTTACGAACATCCTATTATCTATCAAATACTACATTTCCTCCACGACACACTTAATTGCTTTTCATCTCGCTAATTATTTTTTCCATATCCGTCGATTTTTTCAAGAGTCCTAAACCAGCCAATAACTGAATACAATCTACATATCCTTGACAATATGCCCTTTGTTCTGACACAAACGCTTCTTCTTCCAAAATTTCTCCATATTGCTTCAACTTCTCCCTGTCCTCATAACTTATATGATCGAGAAGTTTATTCACCTTTTCTTTTTTCCATTTTCTTCTTCAACTGAATATTTGCAAGTTCTTGGAAATAGATATAACTTTCTCTGTTTATATTCTCACAACGCAACTGGTTCAAAAAAGAGGATATTTCATTCCAAATATCATTTTCCATAAAAATTTCTCCTGCTTTTTTTTGGTATCTTTACTTATTATGCCCAATTTTATATTCCATCATTTCATCAATTCACCATTAAATTTATATCCCATTCCCCATACATTTAAAATGTATCTTGGTTTTGCAGAATCTGGTTCAATCTTTTTCTGATTCTCCGAATTATGCCCATAACATTATCTTCTGCCCCATAATATGGTTCTTTCCACACCTGTGTATATATTTGTTCCTTTGAAAATATCCGTCCTGGATTTTTTGCCAGCAAATATAATATTTCAAATTCATAATTCGTCAATTGAACCAGCTCACCATTACTTTCTACAGAACGATATGCCGCATTTATTTTTAATGCTCCATAATCAAGTACCCTATTTTGTTTACCAGGCATCTCAGAGTATTTTTTAGCAGACAGAAAATGTAATAATTCATTTCATTTTTTTCTTCCTCATTTTCATCAAATGTTACAACAACTACCCTTCCCATTTTTATAAAAACCTTTCATATTCCAAATCTTACAAGTGTAATTTTTATCTATTATTACATCTGTAAGATTTAAAGTCAAGTTTTTATTTCGTTGACAGACTAACCTTTTAAGATATATAATATTTTTATTACATTTGTAAGATTTGGAGGAATATCACATGAGCAATCTGCCTCAAATTTCAGAAGCTGAATTTGAAGTTATGAAAATCGTTTGGAAATACGCACCAATCAGCACCAATGAAATTACTGAAAAATTAACACAAATTTCCCGTTGGAGTCCTAAAACAATTCATACATTAATTAAACGTCTCGTTTCTAAAAAAGCACTAACCTACGAAAAACAAAGCCGGGTTTTTGTCTATACTCCATTGGTCAAGGAAGACGAATATATTCGGCAGGAAAGTAATTCTTTTTTAAACGATATTATAATGGTAATATCACTTCTATGCTTGCCTCTTACATTGAGGATGATAAATTGTCTGAAGAAGACATTGCCAGCTTACGGAATCTTCTTTCCAATCATTAACCATGGGAGGATGATCATATTTTGATATATTTTAGTTTTCGATTTTTACTCTGTAATGCCATCATTTGTATTTTTTAGGTGGTTTACTGGGATTAAAAATTTATTGCAAAGGCAATTATCCGCATGTATGCAATATAATCTTTCGATTATATTTCTTGCCGTTCTAATTGTTCCCTTTTTACCGATACACTCTGCCCCATCTTCTATATCGTGGAGACATTTGCTGACAGCCAGTTCAAGTACCAATGGTGACATTCAAACCACTTTTCTTTCTGGTAATGGTTATAATTTGGATAAAATAAATGATTTTGCTGTCTCTGTCAGCACCCAAATACCAACTTTTATTCACACATTACTTGTATTTTTCTGGAGTATCGGTATATTCATAATGTTTTTTCTTCTCTACCGCTCAGTAAAACAAGTAAAAAGCCTTACATAGTTCTGCTTTACCTCTTCAAAATGAAGAACTAAACGCTCTTTATATAGAATGTTTAAACGAAGTGAACAGCAAGCATACCATTCCGATTTATAGTACAGCATTTTTGAAATCTCCTGTTTTGGCTGGTTTCCTGCATCCTCGCATTTATCTTCCAATTCACTTGATTTCAGATTTTAACGCTGGAACTATAAGCTCAACTGATATTCGATATATGCTTCTTCATGAACTGCAGCACTGCAAGCATAAAGATATTCTAATTGGATATTTGATAAATACAGTAAATGTTTTCTACTGGTTCAATCCCCTAATCTGGTATTTTCTAAAAAGAATACGGCAGGAACGGGAACTTGCCTGTGACAGTGCTGTATTACAATTATTGAAAGAAACAGAATACAAGTCATATGGAAATACACTGATTAACTTTGCCGAAACAATAGCTCTGTCTCCATTCCCTCTTACTATGGAAATCAGTGGAAATATAAAACAGTTAAAAGGACGCATTTTAAATATTGCATCATTCCACCAACCTACTTTTAAACAAAAAATTCGTGGATATCTTATATGCATATTCGTCTCTACTATCATCATTGGATGCATTCCCATACTTTCTGTTTATGCTTCTGATCAGACTGGCTATCATTTTGACACAACCGAAAAGAATATTACTCAGCTAAATCTTTCTTCCAATTTTGGGGACTACACCGGAAGTTTTGTTTTATATGATCAGTCTGCTGATAGATGGAATATTTATAATATGGATCATGCTTCCACACGTGTATCACCGAATTCGACTTATAAAATATATGATGCATTACTTGGCTTGGAATCTGGAATTATTACACCAGAACATTCCACTTTCACATGGAATGGAGAACCATATCCTTTTAATTCATGGGAAGCCGATCAAGATTTAACCTCGGCTATGCATAATTCCGTAAACTGGTATTTTCAGGCAATTGATTCACAGGCAGGTTTTGAAGCCGTAAGAACATTTTTACAGACAATAAACTATGGGAATCAAAATACTGGAACAAATCTAAATCTCTATTGGACAGATTTCTCTCTGAAGATATCACCCATAGAACAGGTGGAATTGTTACAGGATTTCTATCAAAATAATTTTCATTTTGACAGTAAAAATATCCAGGCAGTAAAAAAAGCCCTGCTGCTTTCCACTACTTCTTCCGGTTCTCTTTACGGGAAAACAGGAACTGGGCGTGTCAATGGTAAAGATGTCAATGGCTGGTTTATCGGATACATTGAAACAGCGAATAATACTTACTACTTCGCAACAAATATTCAATCCTCTTCTGGTGCAACTGGAAGTCAGGCTACCGAAATAACAGAATCTGTACTTTCTAATCTTGGTATTTGGAAATAAATAAAGAGAACTGATAGCATAATTTCCTGTTATCAGTTCTCTTTATTTCATTCTTCTCTACTGATCAATTCTGCAAATTACCTAACCGGTACTGATACCTCGGTATATTATCAATACCATTATCTAAAATCCTGTTTCCAACATACTGAATCGTTCCATCATCCTGAATTTTCATCGTAAGTTCGTGTGTAATAACAACATCATTACATACAACAGAATCACATACTGCATGAATTGTCAAAACAATGGTTCCATCTTCATTATGCCTGACTTCTGTTACTTCCGGTAAAGACAAGCCAAAATGTGTTGGTGAATAATTACCATATCCCAATCGTTCCCAGATAAACATATTACTTTGTTCATCGTAGACCGCCCATTCTTTCAATTCTTCTTTTGTAACAGGAAGATATGTCATAATTACATTTTCGAACTCTGCTGCTGGAATTCCCACAACCTCTTTTTTCTGCAGTAAATTTTTCTCCATATTTCATTTGATAAAAATATTCATAAAGTCCATTATAATCCAACCCCTGCATATCCTCCGCATTCCAGTTTGAACATAACAGATTGTTTCCCTGATAGCCGAACGTACTCACATATTTTTTTGAATATTCCCGACACTCCTCACTCAAAGGCTTTACCCGGATAATACAACTTCCATCTACAATCTCTGTCACTTCCGGTGGTTCAGGTACGCATAATTCATAACAGAAATTCCCATTTTCAGTATATGCCCATTCTTTTATTTTTGATAGCGATATGTATGTAAGTACAGGCTCTGTATCCTCACTCCAGATCATTTTTTGCGGACATCACACTCATTTCTTTTCCATCATAACTATATTCTTTTCTGGTAATTCCACCATCTGTATCTGCTTCATATAAAATTACACTTCCTTTTTCTTCTTGTTCTGCAGATTTTAAAAATTGTTCCACCTTCTGATAATTATCCATAACAGAATAATGATCGGAACCAATGACCGGATTCCCATTTTGTTTGATAATTTCTTTCATCCGATTCATCATTTGCTCAGCAGTATTCTGATCTTCTTCTTGTATTCCATTATATTCTGAATAAATGTCTCGGACAATGCCCATAATTTCTTCACAATCGTTCACAGCTTCCTTTTTCTTGTCTTCATCGATTGGTAGATTATATCCCTTATCCGGATTTTCCATGGTAGTGTTTTTCTGATTCTTCTCATTTTTTACATCTGTGCTGTTTAACGATATCTTACTTTCACAGGAAGTCAGAATCATTCCTATACAAAGTACTAACAAAATACTTTTTCTTTTCATATTGCCCCCTAATTATTACTGTAATTCTCTTCCCACTCTTCTTCTGTTAACCTTGGCATATACCACCCTGCATTTGCATTTTGATCTGACTTGATTACCTTATTTGATAAATACTGGAAACTTCCGTCTTCCATAGGTTTTATCATCAATTCACTGGTGATTGCCTGATCTACCATTCTGATTTCCCATACTGCTTCTATCGTAAGTTTTAATGTTCCATCTTGTAATTTTTCATATGAGATAACTTCCGGATGGCTCATATGGGAATTCACAATCATATAACCCTCGCGGTCTGTATCTAAAAGTTCTATTTTCAGAGTTATAAAAAGTTCCCTTTTCAATCTCACTATTACTAAATGGTAAATAGGTCTTTATAACCTCTTCAAACTCATCTTTTGGAACTTCATATTCTACTCCACCATAATTTGCTTCATATGGAACTTGCTTTCCATATTTCATATAATACATTTTTTCATAAAGATCATAAAAATCAAGTTCCGTATAATTCTGGTTATCCCAATTTGTAATCAACAGATTATTAAGTGCATACCCCAACGGCATAACATATTTTCGATTCAATTCCCGGCATGTTTTATCTAATGGCTGCACTCTGAATCCAGTTTCACCCGGTGCTCCATCAAATCCCGGTGGGTGATATTCCTCCAGAAACAAGTATCCTTTTTCTGTATATTTCCACTCATATGCTTCATATTCATCATAATAATTAGCCTGTGGACTATTATCCTTCCATTTAACCTGACATAATCGAACATTTATCTTTCCATTCATTGACTCTAAATGATATTGTATAATTTCCCCTTCATCAAATACAACAACAATATCAACTGCTGCCTGTTCTTCTTTCTCCGCTGCTTTGCAAAATTCTTCTACTTTTTCACGATTGACCATATCAATCTGATTATCACAATCTACTGCCGCATATCCTTTCTCTTCCAGACAATTGATAATTTTTCTTTTCACCTTTAATGTATTTAACTCCGACTTCTCCTTCATATAAACAGACCGAAAAGTTTGTGCTGTTTTTTTTACTTCTGCATTCATTTCAGATTCTACGGTTTCTTTCTTTTCTTCTTTTTCCGTAATTCGATTTTGTCCGCACCCTGTAAAAACAATAAGAACTATCAATATCATCGCAAATATCTTACATATGTAATAATTCCCCATAAAAATTTTTTTATCCTTCAAAATACTCATCCAATACTGTTGCATCTTTTTTACAACATAACCACTTCCACTGATTCCTTTCTTCTAATTTTTTGTTCCTTAAATCTTACGCTTGTAATATTTAAAAATCAAGTCTATTTTCAGGAATTGTATACTCCAGATTCACCATCTTTATGTGCGATATATCCCATTTTATTACCATCCTCTATATCTTCTCCATTATTGTTACCCTGTCATTTTAAAGAACATCCTCACTTACACGGTTACATATTTCTCCGCTTCTTCTTTGCATTTCAACGTATTTCCATGCCCAATTACATATTTCATACATTCTTTTCCCTGCTCTTCTTTTCCGATTCGATAGTAACATACTCCCAGCAGGAATCTGCGTGTAACCTCATAATAAGGCAGCTTTTTCCGTATCATTTTCCAGTAATCTTACTGCTGCCTCATCTTCACCTTTCAGCATCAAATTTTTTGCCATAAACAGTGGATTCTTCTGAAATACTTTCCCTGCTTTTTCTAATGTAGCCGAATAACCTGCCGCATCTTTCTCCTGATATTTCTTCGACAGTTCGAGATTCGTCATGACCTGCTGCCAGGAACGTCCCTCTCTTTTTCCTTCCCATTCATTCTTTATATACTCTTCTGCCTTCTGCAACTGCCCATTTACGATCAGTGCAACTACATATTTAGACTCAGCTATCAGCATGACACTTTTTTGAAATCCATGATAATCCAAGCTCTTTCCGTACTTTATCAACTCTTCCAGCATTTCTGAATATTTTTCTGCATCACATTGCTGTGACAGAATCCGGTCAATTTTTGAAAAATCTCTGAGAATGTCCCTGATTAAAATGAATATACCTGCAATCAGATCAACCACCACGCAAATCCACAGAAGCCAGGGATCTGTCGTGACCCAGCCCGGCTGCTTCACATCGAAAAAGAGTACTGTCTCCTGATGCGGGAACGGATTTCCTTTGAAAATACTCACCACACAGATCAATGCTGCATAAATCAACAGCACATTCCGTATCATCCTGATGCGTCCATTTTTCTGCTTTTCATAAATCTTTTTTATCTGCTCTTCCATTTTCTCTACCTCGCTGTCACACTATTTTTTGTACCTACAACATAATTATACATAAATTAATATTGTAGCGAATCTCTGTTCGGTTGTACAATATCTACTGCTCACCTGTTCTTCTTTCTCCGCTGCTTTGCAAAAATTCTTCTACTTTTTTCACGATTGACCATATCAATCTGATTATCACAATCTACTGCCGCATATCCTTTTTCTTCCAGACAATTGATAATTTTTTTTTCACTTTTAATGTATTTAACTCCGACTTCTCCTTCATATAAACAGACCGAAAAGTTTGCGCTGTTTTTTTTTTCACTTCTGCATTCATTTCAGATTCTACGGTTTCTTTCTTTTCTTCTTTTTTTCCGTAATTCGATTTTGTCCGCACCCTGTAAAAACAATAAGAACTATCAATATCATCGCAAATATCTTACATATGTAATAATTCCCCATAAAAATTTTTTATTTTTCAAAATATTCCTCCAATACGGTTGCATCCTTTTTAACAACATAACCACTTCCACCGATTCCTTTCACATTCTCAACCATACTGATAAGAAGAATTGGTTTGTCCACGCTTTTATCTGCCGTAAACACCGAAAACCACCCGATTTCTTTGCCAGAAGTATCTTCTTTCGTTGCCTTCAACTCGGCTGTCCCTGTTTTTCCAGCCAGCAAAATATCGTCACGATGTGCAGCATATCCGGTTCCTTCCGGATCATTTACAACACCTTCCACCCCTTGCATAATTTCTTCTACATTTTCTTTGCTAAACGCATTTTCTATCCATGTTTCACCAAATGCTTCTTCTTTGTATTTCAAATACGGTTTTATCATATTCCCTTCATTTAAAAATGAAGTATAAATACTTGCCAGATGTAATGGATTTACAAGAATCTGCCCTTGCCCATAACCACTATCTGCCAGTTGTATTTCTGTTTCTATTTTATCTGTATTGGAATATGTTGATTCCTGCATCGCAATCTCAAACGGCATATTCTGATTAAATCCTATTTCATTTAAAGTATTCATAAAATTCTCACTACCAATTTTAAGAGCTGCCTTTGCAAAATAAATATTATCAGAATAGATAATTGCATTTTTCATAATAACCGGTTCATATTCATGAAGTGTTGTCACTTGATAAGATCCCCAAGACGAATCTTTCTGCCATGCCAAACCTTCATTTCCAAAATCTTCTTTTGGATCTATGCTTCCCGTTTTCAACCCAATTCCCGCCACAACTGGTTTAAATGTTGAGCCAGGACACCATGCTTGACGAAAACGATTATATAATGGCTTCTTTTCATCTTCGTTTAATGATGTCCATTTCTCTGATGATAAGCCCCGTATAAATTCATTATTATCATAAGATGGGGTACTTACCAAAGCCAATACTTCTCCCGTATAAGGATTCATTGCGACAGAACACCCCGGATCTTCTTTAAACTGCTCGTATAATGATTTTTGCAAATCGGAATCTATCGTTAATCTTATATCCATACCATCTTCTTTAAAAATACTTGCAAGAACCTCTTTTACTTCCCCATCACTATCCAAAATCTTTATATCACAACCATCTTTTCCTTTTAATTGCTTTTCGTATAACTTTTCCACCCCAAATCTTCCGATTACACTTTCTGCTGAATATCCTTCCCCTGGATGATTTTCCAAATCTTCTGCTGTTACAGACTGTACATAGCCAATTAAATGAGCTGCTGCTTCCCTAACTCATAGGTTCTAACTTCCACATCTGATAGCATAACCCCTGAATTTCCAAAAGTTTATTCTGACAATTCTGCTCCTCAAGTGTCTTTTCTTCTGGCTGTATTTTCATTAAATCTATTTCTTCTACTTTCGGAATAGTTTCAATTGGTACAAAAGAATCTTCTTTTACCCACTTTGCTGTGAGTTTGTTATTTATTGTTTCTACATCTATCTCTAATAACTCCGCTATTTTTTCAATAGATACATTCCTGTCTTCCAGCTTTCCCGGTATAATGCCAACTGATGTTGCTACTCCTTTTCCTGCAAGCATTTTACCATCTCGGTCTAATATTTCTCCTCTCTCCGCTTTTGATGTAGTAACACTTATTTTATCATCACTCTCTAAATCTGGAAAAATCAGGCTATCCTGCCATACTAATTTATATCCCTGTTTCGTCTTCTTCAGTTCCGCCATATTGTCAAATTGTATTGTTCCGGCAATTGTATTACATGATGTTTCATACGAAAGCGTAACTGTATCTGCTTTTTCTCTTTCACAGCTATATGACTGATTTTAATGTCACTGACCTCTATTCCTTCGTATATCTTAGAATTTCGTTGTATGTATTCTTCTTTTGTCAAATAAACTTTTTCATCTGAATCTATCATAGTATACATTACTTCATATTCCTTTTTTTCAATATGGTTCATATATTCCACAAGTGTGTCTTCTGGTGATTCCGTTATCGTCCTTTTTAATAAAATACCTCCTGAAACAGCAATTACTGTTATAGCCACTATCAGCCCAAAGAAATCTTACAAATGTAAGATTTTTGGATATTTTGCTTTTTCGTCTATTTTTTCATAGATATTCCTTTCTTCTAATTTTTTGTTTCTTAAATCTTACGCTTGTAATATTTAAAAGTCAAGTCTATTTTCAGGAATTGTATACTCCAGATTCACCATTAGACTATCACACTTTTTCTCCTGCCTTTTAATATGCCGGGACACCGTATCCATAGATATTACTGCTTCCGATACGGTAACTCCGTCTTGCCACTTTATCCCCACTGTTGCCTTCTATAGTATTGACGGTTCCACCGCTGACACTCTCTACAATTCCAACGTGGTCAATCGTCCCATTATTTCCCCAGTCAAAGAAAATAATATCTCCTGCCACCGGGGTATAACTTCCGTCACGGAACCTACCTTTGCTTTCAAACCACTTCACACCGTCCGAACAAAGAGAAAATTTCGGAATGACTCCACTCTGAATATAACCGCTCTGGTCTGCACACCATGACACAAAGCAGGCACACCACTCTACCCGGCCTCCAAATCCATACCAACTCCAGTAGGTTGTTCCGCCTTTTCCTTCCTGCGATGCTGCCACCTGAACGATTGCCTGATTGCCGATACCTGTCGGGATTCTTCCAAATGCATAATACTGAAGCACATGTGGTACATACTGCTTGTCCCCATAGCGGCTCCAGCCCATTCTCTGTGCCATCATATCTGAAAAGTTCGCTGCATTCGCAAGGGTATATCCACCTCTAGCTTTCGCCCATTCCAGATATCCATTTCCATAATTGTAGCTTTGCAATGCCAGTTTAATATTTTCCATATCCAGAGGATTTTTTACTCCTGCACGTTCCAGACAACTTTTTATCTCTTGCACACCGCAGGAAATCGAATACTCCGGATCAGTGATTCCATTCGGCTGTCTGGGATATTTTGTATTAAAGCTCCCTTCTGAACACTGCATCGGATCAAGTCCTCTCCCACCGGATTCCTGCATCATAATCGCTTTGAATCAATTCCACATATTCACCAATTCCATATTGGTTTGCATACTGCCGAATTAGTGGCTCATATGCTTCTACTTCTGCACTGACAGAAGAAACCGTACTGGAATTATCCCCACCTGTCATGCATAGAAAACCACCAAATAAAATGACGATAATCAAAATCATAACTGCAATCCAACCACCTGCGGTCAATCCACTTAACAATGCTTTTATAGCTTCCATCAACGCTTTTATTGCATGTGTTACTGCCTTTGCTGTCGTTTTCACTGCAATCTTTGTATTCTGTGCTGTCTGTCTTGCTGCCTGCACTGCTTTTTCTGCTTTTTTCATGGAATAATGCATTGCCCGGACAGAAACATTTGCTGTCTGCTCCGATGTCTTAATACTGGTCTTTGCCGTCTGTTCTGCAGTCTTGACCGCTTTTCCAGAGGTCTTGATAGTACCTTTTCCAGTATTCTTTACAACCTGTTCCGATGCTCTCCCGGTCTTGATGGTTCTTTTATCCCGTTCAACAGTCTTGGTTTTTTTTACAGCAAGTTTTTTTCCCTGCTCCTGTGCCTTTTCCCCGCCTGAAGGCGGTACTGGTCGGATTTGTTCTTTCGGCGGGTAAACTGTTTCTTCGCCTGCCGAAGAAACAGAAGTTTTCTTTTCTTCCGTTCAATAATCTTTCCTGCCTGTCTACGTACCTGATGCCCTGTTTCGTGAAAGATGCGGTCAGCATACTCGCTGGCCGCATCTTCTGCATACCCTACTGGATTATTCTCTCTATCACTAGATTTCTCCGTCGATTGCATGATATTTTCTTTTGTTCTGACATAGGACTGCTTAACATGGTCTGTCACTGTAACTGTCTTATCTAATACTTTAATATCCTTATGGACTTGGCGTGTTTTTATCTTACGATCCATCGCTTTTCTCCATTTGAATCTTTATCTAGCGTTCATGATTAGTTTCTTTTTTGCTCACCTGTGGCAACTCCCGACAATACTCCGGGTACTTTATGCGGATTGCTTCATAAAAATATGGTGCATAACCACAATCAAACATCTCGTATGGGGTAGACAGACTTTCTTCTCCCTTCTCCACATATCCATTCCACAAGTTGAAAGCCAGTCTGGTCAATCGTGCCGAACCGCCTGTCTGCCACCCTTCATGCAATGCTTCTGGTTTAATCAAACGCTCTTTAAAATCAAACATGCGATCAACATGATTTCTGGTATCTTCAGAAATTCCCACACAATAGAAAAATGAACTGTAATAACTGTCGTGCTTTCCGCATTTAGCTAACATCTGATAAAAAAACTTTTCGTGTTCCTTTGATGAAAATCTGATTTCTGACATATTTGGCTCCTTTTCCGGCACTAAAAAACGCCACAAATTGTGACGATTTTCAGTGCCTTGCTTTTCATTATTCAAAATATTTTTAATTTTACATTCTTCCCCGGTTGATACTGTCCTCTCCCGGCTTTGTGGTCATCAGTTTATACAACCTTGTATTGGTTGGGAATCTATTGACGAACGGTACAAGCGAACTTCCATATTTCACCAGACCACAACCGGCATCTGCATTTGTGATATATCCCATTTGCTCTGTAGAAATATTCAAAAGTGTCGCCAACTTTGCTCTGTCCGGCTCTGCCTGATTAAGCATCACGATATACTCACTGTTGGAAATCATCGTACTTGCAAGAACAGAATCTAACAGATATTCCACGTTCTGTGTGATTGCTGTCGGGAATGCATTACGCTTACGAAATCTTCGCCATGCAGAGTTAAAAAATGCTCCGGAATACTCATTTTCAAATACTACATGAAACTCGTCTAAAAAAATATGGGTTCGCTTTCCCTGTTTCCAGTTCTCCGTTACCCGGTTCAACATTGCATCAGTGATTACCAGAAGTCCCATGGTCTTTAACTGTTTTCCTAAATCCAGAATGTCGTATACCATGATACGGTTATTCACATCAACATTACTTTCATGTGCAAATGCGTTCAGACTTCCATTGGTAAATAATTCTGATACCAGTGCCAAATCCTGTGCTTCCGGTTCTTCCTGTTCTAAAAATTTTTCACGCAACACCCGCAAAGTCGGCACTGCTCCGCCATGCTGATATTCCTCATAAACTTCTCCCACACATCGATCAATAATGGAACGTTCCTTTGCATTGATTCCTTTTTATCCAACTGTTCAAACAGAGATAAAATAAACTGTGACTTCTCAATCACTGGATCACCGCCATCTCCATATCCGTCTACCATATCCATTGCATTGATATGGTCCCGGCTTCCTGCAGCAATGCGAACCACTTCTCCGCCCATTGCTTCAACCAATGATGCATACTCTCGCTCTGGATCACAAATCAGGATATCGTCCTGCGTTGCCAGTGCCAGGAATACAATCTGCATTTTTGCATTAAAGGATTTTCCACTTCCCGGCACACCCAAAAGGAATGAGTTTGGATTCAACAGTTTTCTTTATTACACCTGATTAAGTTATGGGAGATTGCATTTTCTCCACAATAGATACCTCCTGCGTCCATAATCTCCTGCACCCGGAATGGCATCAACACTGCTACACTCTCCGAAGTCAGTGTGCGGACTGCCGGAATCTTCCGGTGTCCGATGGGTAGTGCTGTATTCAGTCCGTCCATCTGCTGAAATTTCAGAACAGAAAACTGGCATAACTTTTTCCGTCCGATTGTCAGAAGTGTTTCCGTATCTGCATCAAGCTGTTTTTTGATTCTGCCGTATGCACCATAGTCAGTATACCGAACATCATACGCTGGTCACGTGTGGTTAAATCGTCCATGAACTCTTTACTTTCTTTTCTCTGCTGTTCCAAATCATAAGGAATCACTGCGGAAAAGTTATTGTTGGCATTTTGGCGTCGTTGCCAGTTTGTTATATTAGTCTCCACACCTAACAAACGTTTTTCCACTTCCTGTACTGCTTCATCAGTCGGAACCGGAATCACATCAATGCTCAACATCAGATTTCGATTCATGTCGGTCAGTTCTGCTATCATATCGTCTTTGATGTAAGAAGCATACTCACGAAGAAAAAAAGTACTCTTCCATAACGATCTCCCATGCGGAAATAATCTTTTTCAAATTCAAAGGTATCCGGACAGATATAATCTTTAAAGCTGTGTCCTTTTCTCATATTCTCCTGAATATCAAAATGGAAACCAGATTCTTCTCCTGTACGGTAAAAATCGTGCAGAATCCGTAACTTATCTTCTCCATTTATCTCTACACATTTGGAACCCAATCTTGCAAAATGACTGTTCAGCTCTGTTGTCACTCGTGCAAAATACGTTCTGGCTTCTTCGATTGTTTTCTTATAGCAGGATACTGTCACATATTTTTCCTGCACCATGCTGTTGGAACTGGTTGCCTTATCTAAAAGCATGTTGTTATACTCTTTCCGGTATAAATCCAGTCCGTCCTCCTGCATCGGAATCAGGATTGCTTTTCAAAATCCACCTTATTCAAGCGGCGATTATTGATCGTTATTTTTGTTGTTCCACCGCAATCGAAAGAATTTAATAAATCCATATATTCCAGGAACATGGTTTCCTTATCTACTTTGCTTGCCACCGCATAGTTGATATCCGTAAATTTATAAGTACGTGCAAATTTATTTCTCCCGATTTTAAAAATCCCGTCTGACCAGATAGTCTCGATGGGAATTACCTGCTGTACACTTCTTGGAATTACAAATTTTTTCTTTATCCTGCTTGAAGATATTACTCAGCGTTTTTATCATTTTTCTTGCGTCCCTCCTTCTTCAGACTTTCTTTCTCATATTTTTTAATGACTGGTTCTACCGCATCAAAATAAAGATTTTCTGACCGGAACACCAGTTTTTTCGGCATCAGGATTTCCGATTTAATCCATGCCCAGATAAACTGCTCCGCTGTCATTCCATGATATTTTACAAACCCGAACACTACACATGGGGCAGCTCCCAGTACACAAATCCAGCTCACTGTTTCCATGCTCATGTATGGGTGAAGCAAAAAATAAAGCCCAACGGCAATCCCGCAGGCTAATCCTGAAAAGATAAACTGTCTCAGGGACAATCCGAAAAAGATTGCTTCCGTGTAATCCCTGATTTCCTTGTTAATTTTTACTTCCAAAACGATACACCTCCAAATCGCACATTTGTTATATTTTTTCTGTTCTGTTACACTTTGGGTAAATGAAAGGGGGGACTGACCTATGCCAATCACTGTTATGATTTCACTTGTTGTTACCGTTGCTCTATTCCTGATTTCTCTGCTGTTTCGGATTGCTGCCAGATTAAATCTGACCTTACCACTGTTATACTTCCTTGCTGTTTCCACAATTCTGAATCCATGGGCAGCAAGCCATGAGAAACTTGCATTTGCAATCCTCTATCTGCTGACTGCCTTTTCTGTTCTCAGCTGGATTTTTGCTCTGCGACGCAAGTGGCAGGAACATCAATACTACAAAGTTATGAAAGACGATATGTCCTTCCAGATTTCTCGTGCCAGACAAAGAGGGATTCCATTAGATTCTGTTCATTTCGATTCTCAGGGAAATATGAGATATAATGACAGCAAAGACATTGTAGAATAGGCTCATAACATACAACAGGGTATGTACGGTTTCTTACCATACATACTCTGTTTTTACAATCCCATCATTTCCCTCACTACCCTGTCTGACATCTTCACCGCACCGACCAGTACCAACATATTAAAAATCAACTCTCCTATATAGCTCCATACCATAGTGACTACTGCTGCATCTGGATTGACAACTGGCGGTGATGATGCAAATAGTGAAAAAACAATGCAGGCAAGTACCACGATTGCTCCCTCCAGACACACTGCTGCGTATGACTTCAAAAAACTTCTTCCGATATTCTGACTCGGCTCTCCTGCAAATGAAGATAATGGAATTGGTGCAATCGCTGTGTAAAGATACAATCGAAAAAAATCTTCCATATACACTCATAATCATAATGAAGCTCAGAACTGTAATAAAAAGTCCACCGATCAACGTCACCGCCCATAGAGGAATACTTTCAAAAAATCCACAATCTTCTACCGCTTCTATGATTTCGTCCGGTAAAACGGTATCTTCCGTACTTCCAAATCCAGCGGTCTGCATAACCGTACTGGTCACTCCTTGTATGATATTGAATAATGCCATCATCAGCTCCAGTCCATACGTGACTACGCCTTTTGCAATCGCAAAACGGATAAATATTTTTAATGCATGTTCCGGTCTTTTTTACCTCTGTAAAACTTCCACAAGTCTTGACCACTCCGACTACAAAGAAAAGCACTAACAAAGCATAGCCGATTGCCTGCAATGCTCCATGGATCTGCACAATCACCTGCCAGATACCGCCACCCTTAAAGGTTTCCGGTGACTGTGTGAGTATCTGCCAGATTTCTGCAAGTTTGCTGTTCCAGGTATCCAAGGCATTTTGCAAGTTCTGTACTACCCAGTTATCTGACACCTTCTAAACACCTCCTGTCTTAGCCTGGGCGGTGCGATTCCTTTCGGACCTGCACCGTCCCGTTTCCTTATTTCCTATTCTTCTTAACCTGTAATCAGATTCAGGATTTCTTTTGCAAATGTAATAATAACACCGCCTGCAAGTGTCAGGAATCCATTCGCTCTCTGGCTTGGATCATGAGATTTCAGTGATAAACCGACCTGCACAATTCCAAATCCCAACAAAATCATTCCGATGGCACGAATCAGTCCAAAGATAAACGTGGACAGATTATTGATAACGGTCAGTGGATCGTCTGCCGCAAATACGGTACTTGCTCCTGCTGTCATAATCAGTACCATTGCAATATACACTGCCATGGCACGTTTCATTTTTGCTGTCATTGGCAGCTTTTCGTTATTTTGTTGTTTCTTTCTTCTCCTGCTTCTTTCGCATATCTAACTTCATTTTTTGATAGCCTCCTATATATTTTTCTTGGATTTACTGATATTTCTGAATGATTTCTTCCAGATCTTCATCGGATAATAATTCGTAATCTTCCGATTCCAGTGCATCGTCTGTGAGTTCACCTTCTAAGCTGTCTCCCAGTGAAATACTTGCCACTGCCCGGTCAACTGCTCCATGCAGATATGGTTTTCCGTTTCCGTCAGTTGTAAGTCCCACATTGGGGTGCTTTAAAATATCAAATTTCTCGTCTAAAATTGGTCTTTCTCCACGAATAAAAAGAATCGCATATCGGTTATCCAACATGCGAACTTCATCGGGTGTCATCAGCTCCCGCCCTGTATTCTGATAATTGGTGGAATAGTTCCCGGAATGTCCCGTTGACTTTCCATAGGTGTTCGTGTCAATCGTTGCCTTTCCCAGAAGTTCGCTGACATATTTATGCGTCCCCTGCTCGTTGCCACCTAAATATAAAAATTCGTCACAGTTTCCCATAATGCTTTCCCATTGCTTTTCAAACAGTGCTTTTAACTGTGCTAGATTCTGCAAAATAATACTGACTGACACTTCTCTGGAACGCATCACGGACAGAATCTTATCGAAGTCATCCGGCAGTGAAACATTTGCAAATTCATCCATGAGAAAATGCACATGAACCGGAAGTCTCCCGCCGTATTTATGATCTGCCAGATAGAACAACTGCTGAAATAACTGGGTATACAAAATTGACACCAGAAAGTTGTAACTGGTGTCGTTGTCCGGGATTAACGCAAATAAAGCCACTTTTCGCTCTCCCAGTGATGGAAGGTCTAAATCGTCCGTTGCGCTCAGTGCTGCCAGACTGGATAAGTTGAATTTTCTCAAGTCTTGCGGCAAGTGTAATCTGAATGGACTTTAATGTCTTGGCACTACCAGAGTGGTAATCTTTGTAATATTTCACTGCGATGTGTTCCGGGTTCTTCATTTCCAACCGCTCGAATAGTTCATCAAGTGGGGACTGGTACTGATCATCGTCCTCTCTGACTTCTCCGGCACGAAGCATTTCCATTACCATCGGGAAATTCTGTTCTTCTTCCGGTGCTTCATATCTCAGATAGAAAATCAGTGCCAACAACAGCATAGAAGCTGCGGTATCCCAGAATGGATCGTTAGACTGACTTCCCTTGGGTGTAGTCGCTTTGAATAGGTTCGTTACCAGTCTCTGCACATCGTTATCGTCCTTCAGATATACAAACGGGTTATAGCAATGGCTCTTTTCCATGTTTATCAGGTCAAGCACTCTTACTTCATAACCTTTTTCTTCCAGAAGATACCCGGTATCTCTCAGATTTTCCCCTTTGGGATCTAAAACCACAAAAGAAGTATTCGCCTGCATCAGATTCGGCTTTGCAAAAATCTGGTCTTTCCGGAACCAGAACCGCCAATTACAACCGTCAATACATTTCGCAAATGTTTCCTCATGTTATAGCTGATCTGCACATGCATGGTCAGCAACTTATTTTTTGTAAACCGCTTCTCCTCGTATCTGCGATTTATTTTCTTCACATTTCCCTATTTAGCAGAACCATGTTCTTCACCTCGTCGGTAATGTTTTCTGGTAGAAAGATAAATCCCGATTCCCATACCGTAAGACAGCAAAAAAATAAGGACAGTTTTTACACTGTCCCCACATAACTGAATGGAAAACGGATGGTTCATTGCTTCCGAGACTCCATCCAGAATCCCCATAAGACCAGACGAAAGATAAGGTGCGACAAGTAACGCAAACCAGATAACCGGGATAATTCCAATTACCGCCAGTATCAGACTGCTCTGCTCATCATCGTTCTTCATGGCTTCTGCGTCCTCGCTTTTCCTTCTCCGGCGGTACTTCGATTTTCTCAATGACTTTCATTAAAACATCATCGACAAGCTCCGTATCTTTTCCCTCTTTCAGCATCTGATTCCGCTTATCCTTTAGGGAATGGAACACTACGCCACTCTCATATTTATCCAGTTCTAACGTAATCGTATCACTGCTCATTTTGCATTCTCCTTTCCCAAATTTTTCTAGCGTGCTTCTTTCCTATGCTGTCCTCTGGATTTCTGTTCTTTCTTTCAGGCTCTGGATTTTCTTTCTTATCTTTCACATTTTCAGAACTGTCTTGCCCGGTCTTTCAGCCTCTGACTGTCGGTAAGTTGCATTTCGATTCTGATCCAGTACCTTTGCCATTCTTGCAGAAATTGCATTCGCTGCATCTCTGGCTCGGGAAAGTTCCGCCCGCACTTCCTGAGTCTCCATTTTTTCAAAGAACTCTGGTGCATGTGAAAAATCATATCGACTGGTATCTATTCCATATTTTTTACACAACATATAAGACGCACACGATACATGAAATGCATCTTCATTTTATCATAGTGTGGATTTCCATCCGCATATCCGGCAAATACCAATTCCGGCACAAGATTCTGAAAGATCTCCTGTGCACTCATCCCTTTTCTTACATAAATACAGCTTTCTTCCGGCTTAAAAAATGCTCCTTTTTCATCTGACATCTGTTCTGGTTCTACCGCAACAATATTTACTGGAGGGGTGCTGACTAATGCTCGAATTAGATCATGTTCTTCATATTCTGACTTTTGAATTGTAGTATCGGACATTGTTGTCTGAGAAATATCATATAGCTTTTTCGCATTATAATAATTTCCAACTGTACCATCTTCACGCTTATATGTTTTTCCGGCTCTAAAATCAGAACTGGATTCTGTCGTTCCATGCGTTTTAAATAAGTTCCATGATCTCTCCAGTATCCATAGTCACCTATTTTCTGTGCATCTGGTCTTTGTGCCAAAATCAGAAGTGCATTATTGGTAGTATACCGATCAAAGGTACTCTGTACATCCAGATACTTCTGCAACATTTTCCCATCCGTTGCCACTTGTGCGGTTACCTGCTCTGACAACTCATAGCAGCGATTCCTGTTATTTTGCTTTCCGCAATAAATGCCTGTACCTTTTCATCCAGTGGTACAGCCGATGCATTTAATAAAGAATCAAAACTATTATCCATAAAATTTACCTCTCTTTCCCTTTCCTTGGTTTTCGTTTCTGTTGTGGCTGCTGGTGGCGAATCTGATTCCGGTCTTTATTTCCCTGATTTCTCACCGGATCATTTCTATTCTCACGCCGCTCCGCTTCTTTCTTCCTTGCATTCTGTATTTCCCGAAGTTCCTTTCTGACCGATAGTTTCTCTGGTTTTTCCGGGGTAAATAGCTTAGAAGTACCCTCTGCGGTTTTCTCTTGCTTCTTTGAGGTAGGCTCGGACAGACGGGATTTGGTCGTCTTTGCCAAAGAGGGGTTTTGCTCCTTACCCTCTTTCTTCACCGACTCTCTAAACAACTCGTCCATAAGCTGATCCTCCTTGGATTTCTGTGGATAATCTTTTTCCGGCTCCGCCTGTCCCTGTTTTTCTTGCTGAGTCTGTACTTTTTCCGGTTTCTTTTCCTGCTTCTCTGACTTTCCGGCTTTCGCTTTTTCTGCACGTGTCCGCTCAATTTCCGTCTTAATCTTCGCTGCTTCTGTTACAGATGCAAACTGGAATCTGTCTACGATACGGTTGATTCTTGGTGCATCTTCTTCCTTTACGATCACATCTATCAGTCCGTCACTGCTTCCTTTAGGATTTCGGACTGCACAATACAACACGCCATATCGTTTTGCTTCCTGAACAAACTGCTTCAGGTCACTTTCTTTCACTGAAAATACCGTCAACGGTCTGCCCGATCTGATCAGTGTCTCAAGCCTTGCTCTGCCTTTTGTCTTTTTCTTCTCTTTTAAGACTGCATACAGCATGACTGCCAGATGCTTCGCTCCTGTGCCACTGATCTTCAATGCTGCTTCCCCAACTTCCAACGACATTCGCACCACCTGGTCAGCGGCTTCGCCTGATGTGTTCATGGCTCTGCTCCTCCTTCTTCTCTTTTTCTTCCCGCACCATCTCAAATTTTTCTTCAATCACCTTGGAACGTGCAGCAATTCCATCACAAAGCACCATCTCCCTTCTGAGCGTTCCAATTTTCTTCTGTCAGACCTTTGATTTGTTCTTTAAGCTCCTGTATTTCTTCTTCCGGTCTGTTTGCCCGAATCTTATAACGCAAGTGTTTCCGCTCCTCCACACACTGCTCCATTTGTTTCTGCAAACGTTCTTTCAATGAAAAAAAGCTGCTCTGCAGTATCTATGTGATAATGCCAGAGCAGCTTCGTCTCTTTGAAATATTATTTAGTTTTAATAAATCTTCCCGGAACAATACATGAATCTGTTTAGCAGATATTGATGGACGATTCTTCGGCAGGATTCCCAAAAGATAACAGTAATGCAGATACAGTCCCCGAAGTCCTCCGATTTTTCTTGTCTGCTTGAAGTTTCCGGATAGCCCGAATCCGGTAATGCCTCTGAACCAGAAGTTTTTTCTCGGCGAGTAATTCATTTTCTTCCAGAATTCGAACCCGGATTGCTTCCAGTGAATAATTCTCTCCAAAGTTCCGCTTTAACTTCAGACCACGCTCCCGCCCTTCCGGGCGAATGGTAATGTCTTTCCCGAACTTAAAAGAATATCCTTTTTCCCGCAAATAAAAAAAAACTGTTTTTCAGTCCTCGCCTTTCGGATTGCCTCGTCAACATCTGCCTTTACCATGCTGTGATAACTCGGCTTCCCTTCCTGTTCTGCTTGCCACTCGGCATAATGTTTTCCTTTTCCCTGTTCTGGCTGCCTCACAACCGATAACTGGTATTCTTTACATAAACGGTCTGACACCATTCCGCATATCCCGGTAATCCTGATTTGTCCTGTGGTATCTTTTTCCCGTCAAGGAATGAAACTGAGTTCACCACAAAATGATTGTGCAGATGATTCGCCTTATCCAAATGAGTCGCAATCAATACCTGATACTGACTGCCCCACAATTCTTTTGCCAGCTTCTTTCCAATCTCATGTGCCATTGCCGGATTACATTCTCCCGGTGCAAAAGACTGGTATCCATGAAATGCTACAATCCCGCCCTCCTTTCCAAAACGCTTTTTCGACTGCGATCATTTCTTCTCTGGCGGTTGTCGGTGCACAATTAATTCCCGATACATACTGTTCCATCAGTTCTTCCGATTCTCCGACAAGCTCTGTTTCTACGGATTTGGATTGTCTCACGTCTGGTCTTTTCGGCATTCACCGCATAGGTAATCACATCATTAAGTCCCTTGTAATTGCCCAGTTTCACTTTCTGAAATCAGTTCTTGGCTCGTCTGTTCTTTGGTCTTATCTGTATTTTCCGCATAATTGATTACTTTTCCAATCCAACCTTGATGCTCCAGATGGATGTCACTGCCATGATTCATTTTTCTCCGGAAGTATTACTGCTTCTGTAATCTTACGGACCGCTTCATTGAACTTCCACACTTCCTGATCATATCGCTGCGCATCTATCACATTTAATACATGTGCTTTCTGTGCAATTTGATTTAAGTTATTTCCAATCTTGTGAAGTTCCCGCATCATAGAATAATAATCTGGCGGCGGTGCATCTTTGGGAACAACACCGGAGATTAACTGTCTCAGGTACGCTTCTCGGTTCAGTCCGCTTTTCTTTACTTTCTTATCCAATGCCTCTGCTTCTTTTTTGTTCAATCGGAAAAGGATTGCTACATTACGTTTTCTCAACGCTCCATCTCCTTTACTTTCTGTATAGAATCTGGTTCCTGGCGAATCTGGTGTTTTTCTTTATCGTAACTGTAAACTCTGTCTGAGAGAACCTCCTGCCGTTCCACTTCATTTTTATTTACTTCCCGTACCATTTCACCAAGCATTTTCGGTTCCATCTCTCCATTATCCGGAACAATCAGAACTTCATGCACAGATGACGGTAACACATAAAATCCTTCTGGAAAAAGCTGTTCCAATTTATTTAAAACTTCTGGCTGCATGATCATAGATGCTCCATATTGCTTTTCTACATTCGTAAGTGCATACAGCATATCATGTGAACGAAGTCCAAAATCAACATTTTCATCTAACAGGTTTGTTGCATGTCCTTCTTCATTAAAAATACTCAACAACATTTCGTCCATTGACTGAAGAATCGGTGTATTTACAGGCTGTGTATTTGCTCTGGCCTGCCGGAACATTTCCTTTGCATCCACATTCCACATCTTAAGATGTTCATTTTTCACCTTCATAGTCGCTTTTCCATCGTTAGACTCTACCGGGAAGTCCACATAACAGATAGCCGACAGATCTTCCATATTTTCATGAGGCATTTCCTGTAACATTCGTTTGTTTGCCTGGGTGTTCACAAGCATCACCGCCAGATGCTCCTTCACTGAATCATAATCCATTGGGTTGATACCACTGTGCAAAAACGGAGCGTTGCCTGCTTCTTCCATGCATCTTGCAATTTCATTCATCACTTTCTCAACGGGTTCACCCAAACGTATTTCATTGAAGAACGGTTCTACATAGACAACTGGGCACACATTTTCTTCCTGTAGTCTTACCTGTACTCCTATCATCTGGACTCCATTATTCTTATTCATCTGCATTACCTGAAATTCTGCATTCTCATATTTTTCTGGGAGAAAATTCCGGATGTCTTTTGCTACACCTTCCGCAAATACCTTTTCTGCTATCATCTCTTTTGCAATCATTTCTTCTGTTCTCCCTTCTTCTTGTTCATTTTCTTTAAATATTCCTGATACCGTCTTTCTGCTTTCTTCTTATCTTTCACCGATACTTCAACCAGCATCTTGTATCTCCTTTCTTTTCGTCTACTAAATCTTGTTAATCTGCAACAGGCACATCATCACAACTCCTATGATGCCACCTACTAATACTCCACAAATAAACTTCAACATTATTACTTTCTCCTTTTCCATTTTCTAAGAGTTTCAGGGATTCTCCCTGACAAGCTGCCGCTGGACTGCCAGACAGGGAAACTGTGTGGCAATCCAAAGGCGTTGCTTGCTGGTATTGTGTATTCTTCTGCACCCGTCTCACTGTTCTGGGTATCAGAAGATTTACTTGCCGAAAAAAGCACTTGCTTTTTTATTTTTTCAGTTCACAAATCCCGCAAGCTTCACACAAGTATTCACACTTTATGCATCGTACATTTTCATCAGTTGCCATGCATTCTTCACTCACCGGGCAATACTTTTGACAACTTTCACACTGCTCCGTACAGTCTTCTTCTGACACTTTCTCAGCAATAATTCCAAGTAATTCACTCTGTTCTTTTTCTTCTTTCAACTGTGTTTTCAGAAAAATCTTCAACAGTTCTTCACTGTCCACATCGTCTTCCATCGTCAAAATCAGCTTTTTCCTATGCACGACCTTCAGTCCATATTTGCAATTTTCATGTTCTTTTTCACCTTCTATCTCTCATATTTTCATGACTTGACATACTCTTTTTCGTGCTTTTTTCTCGCTTTGTAATCGCCAGATTTAACTTGATACAGAGCAGATCGTTGTAATCTTTTCCTTGTTTTGGCGGTACATCTTTTACCTGATATTGCTTCGGAAGTACTGTAAAAATTGCTTTTGTGGCAAGTCTCCCAATACGGTCATTATCCAAATGAAAACGATTGTCTTCACCTCTGGATGCATTTTTAGTGTCCTTTGCCAACGCTGCAGGGACTTTACTTTTTTCAATTTCTTTTGCTGGTTGATAGACACCTGCCAGTGACAATAAATGTTCTCTCTTCCACTCCTTCCCGTCTAATTTCTGCAACGTCGCATAAGATAGCAGATCAATGGCTGACTCAAACAGATGCACCGTATCATTGGGTTTCTCTGTAAAAATGGAAAAAGAGTAATTCTTATCGCTTCCATTTGCTTCTCCAATAAAACTGGTTCCGATTCCCCTAATAGCTGCATATTTCGGATTTCCTTTCTCATCCATCCCTACAAACACTATATTATGATGAAATTAACTTTCATAAACTCTTCCGGACTCTAAGCAAAACTGAATGATTTCCTTATCAATCCCACGTCCTGAAAGATACGCAATCACTTTCTGATCATCTTGATTTTTCTTTGGCAACAGTAACTGTTTCTCCATCGGAACATTCTCAGATACAGAAAGAGGCGGCTGAATATTGGCTCGTTCTGCAAGCAATTCAACCGCCTCTAAAAAACTGTATTCTCTTACTTTGATCAGATAATCCAGTGCTGATCTGCCACCGGTTCTTTGACTCCACCACATCCATTTTCCATTTGATATTTTCAAACTATCGTGTGTTCTGGTAGTGTAGGTGTTACCAGAAAAGTGAACCAATTCGTATGGTTCATAATTTTTCAGGTATGTGAGCAAGTCCATCCGCTTGACCTCCCGCACGACTGATGGTGGTATATATGGCATAATTTTCATCTCCTTTCCTGCCTTAGATTGATATTATTGGGGATAATATCCGGGCATGAAAATAGCCAGGTGATTCCTTGGGTTGGAACCATCTGGCTATGTAAGGCACGTATATTCTCTCCTAACCGCTTAATTTCTGCATCAATCTTATTCATATCTGGACTGCGTAATTCAAGGTTAAAAGATACTACTTTTTCTCCAGAAATATCCTCTAAACCATAAGCTAATTCATTAATTCGTTTATCATAATCATCTATAAAATTCTCAATATCTTCTATTATAGATTTGCTCAACTCTGATGTATATTCTATCAATTTTTCGAACATTTCTGGAACACTAATACATTTAAAATCTAATGCCCAAAGATGATCGCTTTTATATACTTCAATCAATTTTTCTGCTACATAAATTATATACTCAGCATTTCCTGGCGTTCCACGTTCACCAAGTGCTTCTTTAAGAGCCTTATTAAGTATAACACAAAGAATATCATTTTTCCGAATAAGTTCTTTACTTTTTTGCCTGAACATAATCAAAAATTTCTATAGGATTTTCAAAACAAACTGTTCTTTCAAATGAAATACCGTATTTCATATCATATCGCAAATCATCCAGTTTATTCAAATTATCTTTTAATACCTCTGCAAATAATAAGTACTCCCACAAAGCCGGTTTTTCAACCACTAATTCAAATACACGCCCGGAATATTTTAACACCTTAGGCGATACCCCTTCTTTTGAAAAATGTTTTCTTAAACATAAACTATCATTAACCAAATAAGCCAATTGATTTTTCAGACATTTTATAATATCTTGACCTGTGTTAAACTCATATACCCAATTACTATCTTTGTTTCTTAAAGTATCTACAAATTCAAATATTTTTTCCGAATCTACAATATCTGAAAAATTCATTTCTTTATTTTTCTTCCAAACAGGCAAAATATTACTTACTTTTTGATCTATAAATACAAAAATCGGGATACCTTTTGCTTTTGCCCGTAAATACTCTAAATTAGTAATTGATTTTTCTCCATGATCTGTTATGTACCCATATCGACTGCCAACGATTAGTACCATTATATCAGCTCTTTGTTCTACGACTCGAAGACAGTTATTTATAGTATCTTCATCCGAATCTATTGGAAAAGAATCGTATTCAGATAATATGGCTTCATATCCTAAATCCGCTTCAATAAATTCTCTAATATCTTGCCTAATTTGTTTTAAATCATAACATGTAGAACTTACAAATATTGATGGTTTACGTGCCTCTCCTGAAATATATTGCATTTTCACGCCCTCTTTCTATTATGACTTTTTTCTATTTTTTATTAGTAAAATTATTGATAAAATATCAATATATACGTGCTTACTAATCTGTTTTAAAAAATCAAATGCATGTTTGAATGACGTTGAAGTGAATTTTTATCTTTTTCTATGTATTTCCACGTTTCTTTATATGTTCCTTCAACGGAAACTGATTTATCTGAAATAAAATCTATAAACTCCAAAACTTTTCCTTCATATTTTTCAGCAAATTCATCCGAAAGTATTTCTTTCTCATCATCTGAAAAGTCTTTAAGTTCATTGTATAAAACATGTTCTAAATTGCATGAATTAAAATATAACCTATACGGAATATTGCGGATTTTTCCAGTTGTGTACAACTTAAACATAATCTCTGATTTATGTGCATTTCTTTTTTCAACCTCTTCAATGTCAAAATATTCCATATGATCCTCATAATATTGAATATTTTCAACTTCTGCTTCCTTAATGCAATTTTTAGTAAATGCACCATCTGTGTCAGCTATATGAATAATTTTACAAAATCTCCCCAATTATATCCGTACTTACTTTTTGATAGTCTCTATTAAAGCACCTACTTTTGACACTACGTTTTCTTTTGTTGTACTATAATTAGATGTTATATCTCCATGAACAACTGCAAATTGCACTTCTTCCGAAGAAAAAAACTCTTTCAATATTCCACCTATAGCATTTTCATCACTAGGCCCCTCAACAATAACCGTAACTACCTTTTTTCATTCACTTCGCAGTCTCCTTCCTGCTTTTCTAAATGCTCTCGCAATTTTCAAGCTGTCAGTTTCTTCATATATTTTTTCTTCCTGTCCACCAAGAGTAATACTTCTAATATACATACTTCGGAGATTATTAGATCCTTTCACATTTTTCATGTGAATATATCTATTATTTGGATTGGCAGTAGAAAACATAATACTATCTTTATCCAACATCTCTAATGCACGTAGATTGTGAGATGTAAAAATCAATTGTCCTTTTGCACTCTTATTGAAAATATCTAATAATTCTCCTAACATATACTCAAAAATTCCAGCATCTAATTCATCAATAACTAAGCAGATAGAAGAATTTCCAAATGCTTGAATTAGAACATTTAAAATAGATACTATCTTAATAATACCTTCAGATTCCATACGAATCGGAATCGTTCTTTTTCCTTCTCTATTCGACATAAGCTCAACTTTCCAGCCTTCTTCACCAGAATCCATTGCTTGCTTTCCATAATCTTTTATTTCAATACTCATTCCCGGAATAATTGTATATAAAACAGTATTGATTTGATCTACAATCTCATTAAGAATATCTTTCTTTTTAATATCTAAAATAACTGGTTCCATTAATGGAACTGCAAAATCCCCTTTCATTCCTGTTTTTTCCTTTTCAATGCGAAAAGCCATTGGGAGCAAGAAATTTGCAGAAATCAAACCGGAATGAGAACTTCTAATAACAAACAAATCTTTAAGTGCAAAATCAAACAATGCATGAATAACAATGGAATAATTCTTAAATTCACTATTTTTTTTATAAGAAAATTTCTCTACTATCTTTTCCAAAAATGTAAGAGCAATTACTCTTTTCTGCTATTTTTCGTGCAACAATAAGATCCATTTTTACATTTTTATCTTTCCCAACTAATTCTTCAACTCTTTTCAATGGTTTAAAAACAACATCTGTCTGAGTTCTTTGATAATCCATAAAAACATTCTTATTCGTTCTATTGCCATCTTTATTTATTGCACAATTCAAATATTCTCTTTCAATAATAACGCCATCATCTATTTTCGAAAAAATAATATGATAACCTACCTCATACAGTACGTTATCTCCAAATATTTTATTTATTCAACATCTTTTATTATCTTCTCGGAAGTACTGAGCATCCTTCCATTAGTTCCACCGACAACAATATGTCCATTAGTCCACAATAATTTCTATTCCCAATAGCTGTCCACACTTCTGCAGCTTTCTCGTAACAATCATATCCTCTTTTGATGGTTTCACATTACCACTGGGATGATTATGAAGTCCAATGATTGCAGAAGCATTTGCCAGAATACTGCTCTTAAAGACTTCCCTCGGGAATTACCAGCGAGGCATTGATTGTTCCAACACTGACCAGATTCATATTGATTATCTGTCCATTATTTTTCATATTCAGGATGCAAAATACTTCTCTGTCATATTGGGATAACTCCTTCGCCATCAATTCTACAACAGCCTGCGGACTGTCCAGTATCTGCTCACTATAAAGAGATGGTTCTTTTACCAGACGGATATTCACAACTTCCAATTCATTCTCCATCCTTCTGATCTCCTTTTGGAAATTCTACAACCAGAAAAATATTACTCTCTGAAGATTCCACATATGATTTCAATTGTGATAATGTCATTTCCAAATATTTAGGTTGTTCCACCATAATCTGCTCCTTTCGTTTCTTCCCTTGCTTCTGTTTTCTTGACAAATAGCTTATCACTTTGTTTGCCTTAATGCTTTTCTGTAACTCGCTGATAATACACAGGTCTGCTACATTCACTCCTGGCAAAGCAAGCATCTCATCCATCGCCATATTGGCAATCTCTTTCTCCGTTCCGTATCCGGCATCAAATAAACGCTGTAATACTTTTATTGCTTTCTGATTTTTTCCCATTTCATCATCAAAGGGCAGCTTATCGCCGCCTTCTATTTTACTCCTCCTCTTTCTTTCTTTTCTTCAATTCCTAATCTCTTAACCTGCTTCTTTTTGATTCCAGATGCGTACTCCTGTGATTCCGGCCGCTGATAATACCAGAATGGCTATCCATAAAGCTGCATTTGTCGTATCTCCTGTTTTCGGAGGATTACTTGTCTTTGTAGTAGTACCCGGTATCTCTGGGATTGGTGTTTCCAGTACTTCTTTGATGGTTACAGTCTGACCTTCATCATTGATTTCCTTATGCTCTGTTACCTTTTTCGGTTCTTCCGGATTTGTTATATCATACAGTTCTTCAAAGGTCACAAGCTGTTTTCTTCCAAGCGTGCTGCCGTCGAAAGTAAACTCAATCTGCACTTCCATGTTTTCCTTGTCCGCTGTAAATTCATAATCATTGGTAACTTCTTTGCCATCAATGAGCAACTTTGCATTTTCTGCCTTAATCATCTGCCAACCAGACAGCTTATAGTTTGTACCAATTTCCAGTCCTTCTAAAGTAACCGTATCCACGATCGTCAGATCTTTTCCGGCTTCCATCTCTTTCTTGCCGTTCTTATCCGTTGCTGTGGTATGAATCGAAATCTTTCGCTCCGTAATCAGGACTGTCTGACCTTCATCATCAATATCCTTATGCTCTACAACTTTTTACAGGTTCTTCTGGATTCTTCAGATCATATAATTCTTCAAATGTAACCAGATTCTGTCCATCAAGTTCTAATGCATCAAACGTATAAAAAATCTTCTATTTTCATTTTCTCGCTGTCAGCAACAAAAGTGTAATCACTCTCCACACGTTTTCCATCAATGAGCAGTTCAGCATTTTCCTCTTTCAGCATCTGCCAGCCTTTTAACTGGTACTTTCTGCCTTCTTCCAGACCGTCCAGAGTAACTGTATCTACAATCGTTACTTTCTTTCCTGCAACAATTACCTTTTCGCCCGTTTTTTGTCTGTTGCGGTTGTATGAATGCTAATCTCTTTTTCATACTCATCAGTCAACGTCCCAAGACCGATGGTTACTTTATTTCTGCTCACAACAACTTCAAATGCCGGAATCAGCTTCATGCCTTTGTTGGATTCACAAGATAACTCCTCAATCTCATAAGTGTCATAAAGTAATGCACCTTTGCTATCGTCTGGCTCAGAAATTCCGAACCAGATACCGTCCTCACTGGATTTCCCTGACATTTGTATTTTTCTTATGAGACGCCCAATCGGAAGCAGTTGAAAACTGACCGTTTTTATCTGTCACTACGATATGGCTCTCTCCGGTTGTTTTACTCGTAATCTTAAAAGGAACATTTGCAAGCCTCTTATGTGTACCTGCTCCAATCTTTACGCCTTCCAGATCTCCACGTTTAATCTGGTTGTAAATGGAATGGCTTTCGTCTGTTAAATCCTCGATTTTTCCATTTTCCGTAATCGAAAATTCAATCTCTTTTGCCCCGTCTGTCAGATATCCTTCCGGTGCTTTGGTTTCCTCCAGTTTGTATTTACCATACGGAAGTAAATCTGCCGATCGTTGTTGCTACTCCGTCAATCCCCGTCTGAATCGTCTTAACTGTCTCGTTCTTTTTGTACAGCTTTCCTTCTACCAGAATCGAATTTTCGTTCAAAGAAATAATTGCAAATGCAGTATCTTTTAATGTGGCACTTCCCTGTGCTTTGGTATCTTTTGTCTCTAAATCACGTTTCTGAATCTTCACACCACCTCGGATTACCTGATCAGATACAGAATACTGATTGCTTCCGGAAAGAACTGCAAGTTCTCCGTCCTCTGTGATCTGTGTCAGATACATTCCTTTTATCTGTTCTGTACTGTCTCCTGCCTGCATATAAGCTTCGTCAAGTAAATATCCGTCTGGTGCTTTGGTCTCTTCAACAGTCAGTGTTCCAAGTGGTAATACGCTTTTTTCGTTCTGGGTGTAAAATGCGTCTCCGGATATTTTGTAAGCATCTGCCAGTTTTGTCACATAATGAATATTTCCGTTACTGTCTTTTCAGCTACCGTCTTTGTAACCCAGGTACGTGTTGCTTTCTCTGGTAAGTTGTCTTTTGTATAAAGTCCGTCATAATAATGCCAGGTAAACTCTGCTCCTGACAGTGCTGCATCACCCTGTGCAGTTGCTTTTCCTGTCTCCATATCAATCTTGAACAGATCTACCAATGTCTCTGTTACTTTCGGAACATCGGAAACATTTAATACGGCTGTCTTTCCGACTTCAACCTTCAGACTGTGTACTGTCGTATCCAGCTTATATCCTTTCGGTGCAGAAAGCTCTTTGATGTAAATATTCCCTGCAGTCACTTCAACTTCATTTGTCTCACCATTCTCATTTGTCGTAAGTGTTCCGATCTGATTCTGCAATTCTGGTCTAAGAATATGCCAAAGGTTGCCCCTGCAATGGAATACATCGCATTTCCATTTGTGACACTCTCATTTGCGGTTGTCTTTTTTACTTTTGCATTTCCGACATTCAGTTCTGCCCAAAACTGTCCGAGATCCTGTCCCTCTCCAGTATAGATATATCCGCCACATTTATAACGACCTTTGTTTGCCTGTACAAATGCTCTCGCTCCTGCATACACTTCATTCTGAATATCCTGTGAAATCTCGGAATAGACTGCCCTGACATTATCGCACTTCCAGCCTAACTGCTCACTGAAACGCTGCCATACAAGACACTGTTCTAGGAGATATGCCTGATTTGCACTCAGGTTACTATGACTGCCTACATACTGTTTCATATACTCAAGCGACAATGCCACATCTTCGATCTGTGCAGCACTCATACTAGCACTTGCATCGTGTCTAGTTTTATACCCATTTTTGAATCCGGTGTTAATATCTACACAATAGGCAGTTTCACCCTCTACTCGCATGTGGCCTTCATTGAATGTAGAATGAATGGTTCCATCATTCATCACATGTTCAATATATCCGACTCTCTCTGAGGACTCCGTCCAATATTGTGTTTCTGCTGCGTAAGCCGATGTAGTTGGTAATGCAGTTAAAATCGTGGTCAGGGTAAGAAGTCCTGTACACACTCGTTTCCATATCTTCTTCATTTTCTTCAATTCCTTTCTTTTCACTCAAAAAAGACGTCCATCCGGAACGCCTGTTGTTGCTTTATGCTGTTTACTTCCCTGCTGTCATGCAGGGTATGGTAATCTCTGACCTGCCGAAAGAGAAGAGGTTCCCGGCTCCTTATTGTCTTTTCGGCTGGTAATCTTCTGGTAAACCAAAGGGGTAGGGTGTGGGGAGGGAAAACAGAAAAAGGCTGATTTCTCATTGACCGCCAACGGATAGACTTTTCCCTTGGTGTCAAAATGCCTATCGTTCCCTGCTTTTTTCCCGTTTCCGGTATAATTCCAGTGCTTTGATAATGGTTTCTTCCATTTTCTGCTGTGTAGTTCCCGATGGAAAGTATTTTTTCAGTCGGTTCTTCGGGATTTTCCACTGCTCTACCTGATTTGGCTTCTCTTCTGACATAATCGACAGCAAAACATCTTCATTCAACCTGCCCTCTGCTGAAAATTTGCGGATTTTAATTGCCTGTGCATGACTTGGGGTACAAGCCTCCGACTCCATGGTGTCGTACAATATCTCCTGTTCCTCTTTCGGCAAATAAGACAGCTCCACCGCCGGACGCATAGAAATCTTTTTGTCATCGACCATTTCAAGGATTTCCGGGATAAGTTCTGTAAGGCGGATATAGCGGCGGATTTTTCTCGACTTTCTCCACTTTGTTCTGCAAGAATGTCTCTTGATTTTACCTTTTAACTTGTGCTCCTCTGGTGCACAAGTAATATCTAATCGTTTGTCCCTGCCTGCTCATTGCTTCTAATTTCATTTTATAAGCAAATGCTTTTCGGATGGTAAGATTTCTTCTCGCTGAAGATTGCTGTCAACCATGACAATGACTGCTTGGTCATCGCTAAGATTCCTTACTATACATAGCATTTCTCAAATCCTGCCAGTTCACTCGCCATTTTTCTACGGTGTCCGGAAATCATTTCATACCCGCCCGTTGGTTTCTCCCTAACAAGTGCAGGCACTAATACACCATGATCACGAACGCTTTCGATAGTTTCCAACATCTTATCATCCATTTTTACCTTAAACGGATGATTCGGGAAATCTGTAATTTCATAAATCGAAATATCTTTTACATATTCCTGATTCTTCTGGTCTCTTTCTTCTTGCGTTGTAAAAAGGTCATCTACTGAGGGAAGATTCATGTTTATCTTTCTGCTTTTCGCCACACTGAATCACCTCCCTCGTAAATTCTGCATACGCCTTTGCAACAGTTCCATTCTTGTCATACTCATAAATGCTCTGTCCTGCTGCACTGCTTTCTGCTGCTGTGATAGCCACTGGAATAATCGTTTTGAAAATACGGATATATCTTCCGTACTTTTCTCGAAGGCTATCCTCTGTTGTCTTGGCAAGTTTCGTTCGCATATCCGCAAGTGTCAACAACACTCCATCAATCTTCAGATTAGGATTTAGCTGTATCTGTACCTTACCGATTGTTTTCATCAACTGTGTCATACCCTTTAATGGAAGATAATGAGCCTGTACTGGAACAATTACACTGTCCGCGGCAGCTAATGCATTGATAGTCAGCATTCCCAAACTAGGCATACAATCAATCAGGATATAATCATAATCTTTTTTCAAATCTGACAGATATAGCTTTAAAGTCTGCTCTCTGCTCATGGCATTCACCAGTGAGATTTCCATGCCCGATAATTCAATATTGGTCGGAATAATATCTACTCCTTCTTCATGGTGCAAAATGCCTTCATTATACACAAACGGTTCATCTTGTAATATCTTCTTCATTTGTGTTTCCAATGTAATCGGAAGACTATCTGCATTTATCCAACCCAATGCAGTTGTTAAATCTCCCTGCGGATCAGCATCAACCAATAATACTTTTCGCCCCTGATGTGCAAGACCAATTCCCAAATTTAATGTCGTTGTGGTCTTAGCTGTTCCTCCCTTCTGATTTGCAAGGGCGATTACTTTACACTTGGTCACATATTATATAGTTGCAAAACATTTCCTTTACTTCTGCATATATATGTTTCATAACCTTGCTCCCCCCTATAAAAAGGTGCTAATCTGCACCAGTAATATTTAAAATCATCTTTTCCTTCAAAAAAAAGAAAACTGTACGTGTACTCTTTAAAGTGATATATGATTGAAATATTGTTTCTATGCAATCACTTTCTTTTTTCCATCTGTTTCAGATTCATTTATCTCTACCTCTTATATAAATCCATTTCAACCGTATAATTTCTAAATTCATTTTTTAAGATGAATGGTGAATGCGTTGTTGCAATAAGCAATCCTACCTTTCCAGAATTATATATATCAATCAGAAATTCTTTTTGCCATTCAATTGATAATGATAACTCTGGTTCATCTATTATAAAAATACAGGACGTCATTACATCCAAATATACCTTTGAAAATATTGATACTATTTGCTTTTCCCTGAAGATAAGTCATCAAAATCAATCTCATCACCATTTACATCAAAACACATACTGATAAATTTACTTCATCATAGACTACTTTCTTACCTGCTAAATATTTTGTACATACCTTTACAAATTTGCTTAGTTTTTTCATCTATCGCCCTTTGACTATCATATATTTTGACTAGTTTATTTAAATAAAATTTCAAAATTCTTCATTTGGATGATCTTTTTTATTTGCTACAAAACCTTTTAATTTTTCTATATTTTCAATACGTTCCTCCCTATACGCTTAATAATAACCTCCACTTTATGTTTATCTATCGGTGCAATATCTCTGGTCAATTCTTCCATACTTGCTCCTTTTAGCAAATCACTAATAACCTCTCCATTCATTTGAATGTATGATGCATTAGCATCTGATGACATCTTTTTTAATAAAGCATTTACCCGTTTTTTAACGTCCCCATTCCGAAATTAATATATTTTGTCATTTCATTAGGTACTTTATTGTTTAAAAATACTTTATCAATTGAAACTTCTATTCGCCTATAAGTCGGATAAAATGACAGTTCTTCTATCACTTCATTTTTTATTTCATAAATTTTTTTCCGCAAAACTTTCTAATTCTACTTCTTGAATTTCATTCAGTAAATAAAACAATTTTTCATTCCTATAAGTTCCTCCATTTCAACAATATATTTTTTTATATACCCCAAATGGCACCTGTCAGCATAATCAATCTGCTCACCATGTCTATATTTATTTAACATCCGTCTAAAACTCATATACGGGACTACATCTTGTATTTCATATAATAATTGTTCTAATTTTCTTCTGTCTAAGCTTTTAGTTTTCTTGATTCCTTTATCCAATACAAATGATTTTTTCCCTATATAAACTTCTATTTTTTATGAAAATTAATATTTGCAAGGGTTTTGATGTCACCATTCAAAAGTGCAACCAAAATATTTAAAATTGTTGTTTTTCCCTTGGCCATTTTCGGCAACCCATATACTAATATCTTTTTTTTGAATTCAATATCATAATCATATTTTCCAAAAAGACCGTCTATTTTTATTCGTTTTAAAGACGTTTTATTAGTATGCTCATGAAAATTCTTTTTTCCTTCCAACAACTTCATTAACTGGCTTACCGATGACATTTTAACTGACGACATATGGCTTACAACATCAATACCATTATCTATTAAAAAATTAATCATCTGCTCATTAGTTAAACCATACTTTTTGGCTAATTCATACACTCTTACATATTCCATAAAACTCTCCTTTTCATTTTTTACTAATATATTCTGTGACTTTTTTCACTCAATATTTTTTCAATTTTATTATACCAATTCTTCATCCTCTATACACCAATTTTCTCAAATTTTCTAATCAAAAAGCAGGCGATAAAAAAGTCACAAAACCTCTTCATCCACCCGCTTTTCACCTATACTCTCACCACTACCACTTCCACAACATCTGGATGTTCAACCACCCACATACCACAAAATACTACCCGTTTTGTGACTTTCTCATGCTAGGAGACAAAATACTTGGACTTCGCGTCCGTAAATTAGACTGATAACCAGCTCCTCATTCGCAGCGTTCGTTTTATGCAGGTTGAATCGCCATAGGTGCATTCGTGTCACACCACAGTAGATTGAATAGGCAATGAGTAAAACTGGTACTTATCCATTGCAATAATCTTAAGGAGTGACAAATTTATGAACGCAGTAGGTATCGATGTTTCAAAAGGTAAAAGTATGGTTGCTATTATGCGGCCTTTTGGCGAAATTGTTTCCACACCCTTTGAAATTAAACACACATCCAGTGACATCAATTCGCTTGTAAAACTTATCAAGTCTATCGAAGGTGAGTCCCGAATTGTAATGGAGCATACCGGACGCTATTACGAAGTCCTTGCCCATCAACTTTCCGAAGCAAATCTTTTCGTTAGTGCCATTAACCCAAAGCTTATCAAGGATTTTGATAACGATTCCCTTCGTAAAGTCAAAACAGATAAAGCTGACTCTGTTAAAATTGCCCGATATGCACTTGACAAGTGGCAAAATCTGAAACAGTATAGCGTTATGGATGAATTACGCAATCAACTCAAAACCATGAACCGTCAGTTTGGCTTTTACATGAAGCACAAGACGGCTATGAAGAATAACCTTATCGGCATCCTTGACCAAACCTATCCTGGTGTTAATACTTATTTTGACAGTCCTGCACGTAGTGACGGCAGCCAGAAATGGGTCGATTTTGCATCTACATACTGGCATGTAGACTGTGTCCGTAAAATGTCCATAAACGCTTTTATTGATCACTATGAAAACTGGTGCAAACGCAAGAAGTACAACTTCAGCAAGTCAAAAGCTGAAGAAATCTATGGAAAAGCAAAGGAGCTTGTTCCTGTACTTCCTAAGGATGACATTACAAAGCTTATTATCAAGCAGGCAGTTGACCAACTTAACAGTGCTTCTATTACTGTTGAGTCGCTACGCACTCTCATGAACGAAACTGCATCCAAGCTTCCGGAGTATCCCGTTGTTATGGCAATGAAAGGGGTTGGAACGTCACTCGGTCCTCAACTGATGGCTGAGATTGGTGATGTTTCCCGTTTCACTCACAAGGGTGCCATTACTGCTTTTGCCGGTGTAGACCCTGGTGTTAACGAATCCGGCTCTTATGAACAGAAAAGTGTTCCAACTTCAAAACGAGGTTCTTCTGACCTCAGGAAAACACTATTTCAGGTAATGGATGTCTTAATCAAAACACATCCACAAGATGATCCTGTGTATCAGTTCTTAGACAAAAAACGGGCTCAAAAGAAACCGTATTATGTCTATATGACTGCCGGTGCTAACAAGTTTCTACGCATCTACTATGGACGAGTGAAAGAATATCTTGCATCTCTTCCAGAATCTTAATTATCTACTATACCTTTCAGACCAGCACTGGTGTGGTGGTCTTGTTTTGATGTCTAATTTTCAACCTGTATAAAATTTTCAAAGTTCTTTCATTTTACTCATCCGGGTCGATCTCATAGATATTCTTCTCTAGAACTACGAAGTCCGCATTTTTCCCACTTCGATGGTTCCGTTCTCGTCTTCTGTATAGGAAGCATAAGCTGCGTTTTTTTTGTAAAAAGCTTCACCGCTTCGTCTACGGATATTTTTTCGGATGGGATCCAGCCTTCCTGTGGCTGACCGCTGATATTTTTGCGGGTAACTGCAAAATAAATATTCTCCATTGCATCAAAGCTTACCACAGGAGCATCCGAGCCGCCGGACGTATGGATTCCCATATCTAGCATACTCTTCCATGCATACACCTTATCCATACGTTGTGCGCCGATGGCAGGTTCCACTGTGTTCATATCCAGATCGATAAATACCGGCTGGATATATGCCAGCAGATCCTGGTCTTTCATCCCCTGCAAAATACGCGGATTGGTGATCTGGCAATGAACGATACCATGTCTGCCCTTTTTGTTATCCTTCCGGTAAGGAGATTTCGCAACTGCCTCAATGACCATATCCATGGCACGATCGCCTATACAGTGTACCGCCGCCTGCATCTGATGCCGGTCAAAAAAAAGCAAACAGATCGTCAAGCTCATCCTGACTGAATGTGATGATCCCGGTATTTCCCGGCGAATCCTCGTAAGGCTCATTCATGGCCGCTGTTCTTGCACCAAGGGAACCATCCTGGATCAGCTTCATCGGTCCGACAGTAAAGTGATCCCCCCTCTGCCCGGTACGATATCCTTCCTCAATAAAAGCCTTCGCATCCTCCGCCCGCTCAAAAAGGCACTGCTCATAATGGCGGATACTCAGCTCTCCTCTGGCATCCAGTGCCTTGTAGGAGGCCATGATCCGACGCCAGTTTTTTCCCGGAAGGGAGGCAAGATCATCGGACTGTACACCTGTAAATCCACATTCATTCAGCTTCTTCGCACTGTATCTGATGTAGCCTTCCACTTCTTCCTGGGATGGTGCTTCCAATACGGAAGAATAAAACTGTACTGCATTTTCCTTCAGAAGTCCGGTATCCAGGTCAACCTCCTTCGCAATCTCCGGGAACTCCGGGATTTTTTTTCAGAAGCTCCAGACCACAGCTGTTGCACACAGCCACATGCCCGCAGACACGCACCATAATGATGGGGATTTCCGTTGAGAGTGCATCCAGCTCATCCTTATGCGGATAGCGTGGCTTATCAAAATGCTCCTCATTCCAGCCTCTGCAGTAGAGCCAGGTCAGCTTCTGACCTTTGCTCTCCTCCAGTCTTTTTTTTGCTGCGGCAAGCATTTCCTCAACACTTGTGCAGTCAAACAGTTTTACAGATCTTTCCACAAATGCATAATGCAGCATATGCATATGTGTATCCACAAAACCGGGCAGCATCAGCCTTCCCTTTAGGTCAATCCGTTTTTTTGCAGGAAAAAGCTTCCGCTTCTTTATCAGTTCCCACAAAACGATCCGGCCATTTTCGATTCCCACAGCCTCTGCCACTTTTTCACTGTCATCCAGTGTTCTTATACATCCGTTAAAAAAATTGTATCCACTGTTTATTTTTCCTCTTTTTCTTTTTTATCCTCGTAGAAAAGTGCCATATCCTTGTCTACTTTTCCGATTCCCATGTAACGCGCCTTATAATCCTTCAGCAGTTTAAAGAAGGTACCACTTAAGATAAACAATGTGGCAACATTTACAAATGTTGGGAATACGGTTGTAAAGTCTGCAATCACCCACAGCTGCGCCGGTGTTCCGTTTCCGTAAAGAGTAAGCACTGTGACCAGAAGACCCCATAATGGCGTTCCAAGGATAAAAACCTTCTCTGCGATCTTCAGAACCTTCTGATTATTTTTCAGCCAGTGCTTCAGGATCACGCTGTAGTAGGTGAACCATCCGGTTGATGTTGTTAATCCAAAAAGAAAAATACTGATCGCGATCAGTGCTCTCGCAATGGAGCCCATTCCGGACTCAAATGCTGTTAGTGTCAGCTCTGATCCCTGAAGTCCTGAATTCCAGTAGCCTGTGGTGATAACAACAAGACCTGTCATGGAGCAGACTACGATGGTGTCTGCAAATACCTCAAATGCTCCCATCAGTCCCTGTTTTACAGGATGGTCTGTTTTGCGGAAGCATGGATCATAGGTGAGGTTCCCCAGCCTGCCTCGTTGCTGTATACAGAACGGGCAAATCCAAGACGCATAGCTGTTGCAACACCGGCTCCCATAAATCCGCCGACTGCTTTGCTTGTGTTGTAAATGCACCCTTGAAGATCAGTCCAAAGGTTTCCGGCAGCTTGTCAAAATTCACTACCAGTATTGCAAGAGATCCTACAATGTAAAGCATGCACATGATCGGTGTCATATAGGAAGAGATCACGCCGACTTTCTTTACACCGCCGATGATGATCAGATAGATCGCTGCCACATACAAAAGTGACGGTACGATGTACGGCAGGTGGAAGGTACTTCCGACAGCCTCTGATACTGTATAATTCTGTAAGGTAATGAACCATGTCATGAAAAATACAGCCGCCGAACAGTACTGCAAAAAGTTTCCAGAAGGGAAGCTTTTTCTCTCCGCCAAGCCCCTTCTGCATGTAGTAGGTCGGGCCTCCCTGGTACTCACCGTTTGGCTGTTTCTCTCTGTAGTACACAGCAAGTGTTACCTCTGCCATCTTGATGACCATAGCAAGAAGCGCCGCGATCCAGAGCCAGAATAATGCACCAGGTCCTCCTGTTGCAATGGCTGTTGCAACACCGGACATGTTGGATACTCCAACGGTACCGCCGATCGCAATGGAAATAGCCTGGAACGGTGTCAGGCTCTTTCCGTCATCTCCGCCTTCCTGGCAACGTTCTTTACTGAACATGTTTTTCACAATGTAACCAAAATGGCGAAACTGGAAGAAACCGGAACGTACTGTCAGATATACGCCTGTAGCGAGGATCGTGATCAGCAGCGGCAGTCCCCAGAGCCAGTTGGTCAGATTTTCAAATAATTCAAACATCTTAGATTAACGGTCGTACATTCCCACTCAGTTTTAACCCTTCACAAAGCCGACTCCACTTATCTACCTCATCCGCAGCAATCAATACTTTTTTCATTTGTATCCCTTTTCTTATGTTACTTCATTTTTAAAGCAGAAAAGACAGTGAAATCTCTCCACCGCCTTTCCTGTTTTTGATTTAATTCGTTAATTGCATTTCTTCGTTTAACGTATTCACTTCCTTCATCTTCCGTACCAATTCTTGAATCTTTTTATAAGATTCTTCGCTGATTGTATGTTCCATCCGGCATGCATCGTGATTTGCAGTTTCCAGAGATACTCCTATCAGTTCTAAGAATTCTTCCAAAAGCAAATGCCTTGCATAGATTTTTTTTTGCAATCTTTCTTCCTTCTTCTGTCAGTTCAATGCTGCCATATCGGTCTTTTTATTACATATCCTTCTACCACCAATCCACATATCTGCAACTGAAACACTTGCTTTGGAATAGTTCAGATAATTACAAAGCAGAAAATTACGGACATATCCTTTCTGACGTTTCAAGATATACATCGCTTCCAGATAATCCTCTTTGGATTCTCCAAGTTTCATATACTACTTTCTCCCCTTTCGGAAAGTATTTCTTCTGCATTCCTGCTGTTAAGAAATTCTTCCGTTCTCCATTTCATATACCACATCTGCCACGTTCATTGTGGATACTCTGTGGGATACCAGGACAACCGTTTTCTTCTTGGCCGATTCTTTCAATGATTTTAAAATGATTCCCTCATTTAAAGAGTCGAGGTTCGATGTAGGCTCATCGAGCAGGATGAGGGGGCATTCATGGAGAAATGCTCTTGCAATTCCGATTCTCTGTTTTTCACCGCCGGACAGCGTATCACCCAGTTCTCCGACTTCTGTATCATATCCTTTCGGAAGTGTCGTAATGAAATCGTGGATAGACGCTTTCTTTGCGGCTTCCATAATCTCTTCTCTGGATGCTCCCGGCTTTGCGATGGCGATGTTGTTTGCAATGGAATCATGGAACAGGTGCGTTTCCTGTGTGACATAACTTTCCATATCTCTCAAATGCTTGGTCGGAATCTTGCGGACATCTGTACCGTCTACCGATACACTTCCATCCTGCACATCCCAGAACCGCATCAGCAGTTTTAAGAGTGTAGATTTTCCGGAACCACTCGCACCATGAATCCCTGTGATTTTGCCCGGCTGTAATTTCAGTGAATAGTTATCTAAAATAACTTCTTCACCGTAAGCAAATGTTACGTTCTCTGCCTCTGCTCCTGTAAATTCATGTTCCATGCTCTCTGCACCGGAAGTTTCCACGTCACCCGGAATTTCTTCCACAAGCGGTGTCTCTTCCAGAAGAGAAAGAACACGCTCACCACTTGCCAATGTCTGGTTCAGGTTATTGGAAAGGCTTGATAATGCTACTACCGGTCCGAAAGAACCCATCATTGCGATGGTACAGGTTAAGATTCCCTCGAATCCCATCGCACCTTTGTCGTACAGCCAGATTGTCAGTGCAAGCATTCCAAAAGATGCAAGCAGGATAACCATGTTCGTAAAGGAACGCTGTGAGCCTTCCATTTTGCTTAATGACTCCTGCATTCCTGCAAGATTTTTGGAACGCTCAGACATCTGCTCTTTTCTCTTTTCACCCTGTCCGTACTGGATGGTCTCGTCCAGTCCACGTAAAGAGTCCAGAACAAAACTGTTCAGTTCTCCGAAGTTTGTCCGAAATTCCATTCCCTTCTGGCTACCACGTTTTCCATTCCACATCGGGATGGCAACACCGACAATCAGATAAGCTGCCAGTGCAAGCAATCCTGCCAGCCAGTGATATCTTCCGATAAAAATCACCATAATGATCGAGGTCAGCGTTGCAATCGCAATCGGGGAAATGGTATGTGCATAGAACACTTCCAGTAATTCAATATCAGTTGTAATAATCGAGATCAGATTTCCCTTATCCCGTCCTTCCAGTTTTGCAGGGCAGAGCTTTCTCAATGCCGCAAACACTTTATGACGGATGATTGCCAACAGTTTAAATGCGATAAAATGATTACAATACTGCTCCATATAATGCAGGATCCCACGAAGCACTGCAATTACGATCATCACTGTGATAATGGTTTTCACCGGGGTAAATACCAGCCACATATTGTCCACCGGAACAATCATTCCGGCTGCCCCTGTCAGAAGTCCATGCACGATGACCTGTCCTGCCAGTATCGTCAGGAAGATTGCACATAAATAACCTAATGTTCCAAGGATGATTGCTGCCAGCATTATATGGAGCAGGGGTTTTACCAGACCAATCAGACTTCCCATGATCTGGATGGCACTTCTTCTTTTTGGTGTCAGGCACCATTAAATTTTTATTAACTTTTTCACTCATTATGCCACTCCTCCTTTTCCATAGTTTTCCAATGCCATCTGGCTTTCATACAGATGTCTGTACGCACCATTCCGGCTCATCAGTTCGTCATGCTTTCCGCTTTCCTTGATTTCTCCGTCTTTTAAGAAATAAATCTTATCAGACTTCACAACATTTGCCAGTCTATGAGAGATCAGAAGCACCGTCTTTGTCTTTGCCAGTTCGTGAATCACATTCATGATCAGTTCTTCACTTTCTACATCGATATTAGATGCGGCTTCATCAAAAATATAAACCGCACTGTCTGTCCGAAGCAATGCTCTGGCAATCACCAGTCTCTGGCACTGACCGCCGGACAGGTTGCTTGCTTTTTCCAGCAACTGTGTCTGCAAGCCATCCTGTGTCTGTAAGAACCCTAAGAGATTGACTTTCTGAAGGACAGCTTCCATCTCTTCTTTCGTTGCATCCGGTTTTGCCATCTTCAGATTTTCTTCTACTGTACCTTTGAAAAGATAACTGTTATGGCGAACCAGAACAACCCTCTGCATCAGATTTGTTTCATTCACTTCATTAAGCGGTACGCCACCGATGATGATTTCTCCGTTATATCCCCGGTTCTTTGCTGCAAGGATTCCGGCAATCGTACTCTTACCACATCCGGATTCACCAACCAATGATACAAAACTTCCTGCCGGAAGATTTAAGCCTATTCCTTTTAAAATCTCTCTGTCCTCTTCATAAGAAAAATGCACATCTTTTAACGTAACATCTAACGCTCCATCCGGCAGTGTTTTTTCTCCAGCCTGTGGTTCTGGTAAATCTAAAATTTTGAAAATCTTATCACTCGCTGCCATACCATTCATTGCAATATGGAAGAACGAACCAAGCAGTCTGAGCGGCAGGAAAAACTCGCTGGCAAGCAGAACGATACATAACGTTCCTGCTACACTGATATTTCCGTTTAAGAATTCAGATACCGCAACTGCCATACCGATCGCAGCTCCACCATATGCCACAATATCCATCACACTGGTGGAATTGAGCTGCATGGTCAGCACCTTCATCGTAATCCTGCGGAAGTTCTGAGATTCCACATCCATCTCATCTGCTTTCTGCTGGTCTGCCTGATAAATCTTCAGCGTAGTAAGTCCCTGCAGATTCTCAAGGAATGAATCTCCCAGTCCGGTATAGATACTCCAATAATTATTTAATAATCTCTTCGCGATCTTCTGTACCACCACGATAGAAATCGGGATCAGCGGTACACAGATCAGCAGGATCACACTCGCTTTCAGGCTCACTCTGCAAAGAATGATAAATAAGGTCAGTGGTGCGATCAGGCTGTAAAATAACTGTGGAAGATATTTTCCAAAATACGTTTCCAACTGCTCCACACCTTCTGTTGAAACCTGTACAACTTCCGAAGAGGATACCTGCTCACTGTAGGAAGCTCCCAGCTTTAACATTTTCTCATAAATCTTTTCACGCAGAATCCGCTTTACATCCACACACGCCAGATAGGAAGATCTTGCTCCCATCCGTTCACAGATAAATCGGATCACCACAACCAGAACTAAAATCAGTATCGTCCGCTCAATGATCGGTACGGTTACTGCCCGGTACACTACCCGTTCCAGTAAATCTGCGATAGAAAAGACTGCCAACACTTGCGACAGGAGGGCTGCCCACTGCCACAAAATCGTATACACGATATACTTTTTTTTGCGTGGGACAACAGCCCCACCAGTCTTGTTTTAATCATAGTTTATCTTACCTTTTTGTTTATTTTTTCGATTCTTTTTTACTGCATATCAAATGCCATACTGCAAGCACCGGATGATAAATCAGCATCCTTGGTCCTGAAAACCGCATAACCTGCCTGATCTGTTCTCTCACCTCTGGCTTATAGCAATGCACTTTACAGTTTGCGCAAAATGTCTTTTCTTTCATAAAAGGACACTTTTCACTTCGAAGTCTTGCATAATCCAAAGTTCCTGACAGTCAGGACACATCTGCCCTTCCTGTCTTTTTTCTTTCGGATGTTTTTTTCGGCAATACAGCCGGATCATCTCTTCCACGACATACTGTTCTTTCTGCCGTTTCTTTTCTACTTTGTCCATCATATTATTCCACTTCTGCACCTTCCGGTAATTCTTCTCCCACTTTTAAAGTTTTCACTCGAAGTAAGAAGTATAACAGGTGGCATACCCACACAATTACAATACATATTCTTCCAATTGGTACATTCTTCATGCAGATAAAGCCGATTGCCATGACTACTGTCACCATTCCGATAATCTTGCATTTTGTTGCCATTGTCATGGCTCTTTTCTGAACAAAACTGTCCAGATGTTTCTTATAAAGATTCGTTCCTACGAACCAGTCGTGCAGTTTCTTAGGACTGATTGCAAAGCAAAATAGTGTTGCCATATAAAACGGAACGGTTGGCAGGATAGGAAGTACAATTCCTATCGTACCAAGTCCCAGGCAAAGAAATCCAAACACAATCCATACTACTTTTAAAGGATTTTTCATCTTCTTTCCTTTCAGGTGTCAGGCACCATTAAATTTTTCTAAACTTTCTAAAGCCTCATTTTACAGTGCCTGACACTATACCGCCAACACAAACTTCTGTCCATCAACCCTTGTCACACCAAGTTCAATGCCATACAGCTCCCTGATACTCTCTTCCGTAATCACTTCTTCCGGATCACCTTCCACCAGCACTTTTCCATCTTTCATACCGATGACATTATCCGAATATGCGATTGCCTGATTGATGTCGTGCAGTACCATGATGATGGTAATTCCAAATTCCTGATTGAGTTTTTTAACTAGTTGCAAAATCTCATTCCAAAACTTCATTATGCTCATACTTCAATGTTTTCAGTTTTCCAGCCATCATTTCACCACTCACTCTGGAGTGTGCTGCCATCTCTTTCAGCTTTAATTCCAGATAGCTTTCTCCATTCTCCTGAACGATTTCGGCTATTTCTTCAAATCCTCTCATCGCCATAGAGTCTCTTCCCTGCCCCTGCTTTTTATTCATCCGGTAAAGCCGGAACACTACCGGATGCCTTTCACATTTCTGCAGATTGTGCTGTATCTCCTGATCCAGTTCATTCTCTTTTTTCTTGTATACTGATTTTTTCTCTGTATAGGCATTAATCATCAGTTCCAGCATGTGGATGTCGATATTCTCCACCATAACATCCAGTGATTCCTCGATTTCTTCCGGTTTTGCACCGATTTCTTCCAGATATTTTTCAAGATTCTCATACAGCTTGGTATATCTTTCCAGCCATTCTTCACCTGCTGCGGTAAATTCCAGTGATTCTGTCAGAATTCCTCTTTCTATGCAGTTCTTAAAATAGCGGTTCACCGTTGAACGGTTCACGCCATAATATTCTGCGATACTTCCCTGAGCTCCACGTTTCTTTTCTACTTTTGACAGACCTTGTAAATATTGCAGTTGCAGCATTGTGGGTCTGTTCTGTCTCTTTAGATGTTCACCTTTTTCCATTTTCCTGTTCCTCTCTTCGTCACCATACATGAATATTCAATTCCCGATAATCGATTGGCAATGGCTTCTGTTCAAAGCGTGTAATCGCAATGATTGCCACTGCTTCTGTGACCGGAATTCCTGTATTCGCAGTATAGGTAAAGATGTCTGTCGGCAACTGATAAACACCTTTTTCTTCTTTCGCCTGTATCCATTCTTCGTCTCTTCTGTACCATACACATCCGATAGATTCGTCTTTTTTTGTCTTGAGCAGGAAGCAGTTCTGAGACTTTTTCACTCTCAATATGACCGAGTGTTCCAGTTTCTCATACTCTGTTGCAAGGAATCTCGGATTGCGTCGTTCCGGTTCATACAGTCCGAATGCCATCGGGAAATCGCCATCCTCATAAAAGGTATACAAGTCCATATCGTCATAAACTCTGTCGTATACGTCACCGTACTGCAGAAAGTTTTCAATTCCTTTTAACCCTTCCGGACTGATATAATGTTCCACTCTACAGGCATCTTCCTGCGCCCTCTGCTGATCCATTCCACTTACCATCTGAAAGAACTGTGTCAGTTTCTCATGGCGTGCAAGGCACTCCATACCTTCCAGTTTTCCCTTATCGGTCAGTTCCAGATGTCCGTTTTCCGGCTCACACAAAAATCCTTTTTTCACCAGACTCCGCACCAGGCCTGCCGCTTCATATCCGGTTATGTTCACTTCTCTGGCATACTCTTTCGATGTGATCTGTCTGCCCTGCCTCCATGTCCGGTAGACATATTCCAGAAGATCTTCTTCCAATTCGCCTCTGGCTTTTGTCACATCAATATTTCTGTTTTCAATCTTTCTTCCCATGTTACCTTTCCTACCTGTCTTTTTTAATATTCATCCGCTACACGATATCCGGTATTTTCTGCAAAAGCCTTCCATCCAGTAAGCATATCGTTTTTTCTTAGAACCTTTCTTTTTCTCTGCGACAAACCGCAGATTACAGGTGAAGTGTATTTCACCCAACCACTGCTGTTCGTACTCTATGTGAAATGCTGTGGCAGGAATTTTGATGCTGTGATCGTTTTCTTCTGCCTTCTTCCAGATTCCATGCATGTTCTGATACCAGATTGTCCTGTCATCCTCATTTTCTGGATGCTCCGTTAGTTCCAACCAAATTTCCCAAGGTTCTATGTGCAGCCAGCCATCCCTTTCAAACCGCATATCTTCGATAGCTGCTTTTCTCTCTTTTCCAATCTCTGTGGTGTAAAAGGAATACCACATCTGATACTTTCCCGGTTTCAACTTCTTCCAAAGCGTGTGGCAGTCTACACTTTTCGGAATGGAACTTCTTCCACCGTCATTGATAAATTTCCATAAATTGTCGATTTTGTCCGGATTGGATACCTCACACGCCATGAGTCTGCCGTCCCTGTCTGCTGTCTTTTCATCGACCCCGCTCATTTGCAAGAACTGATTCCAGCCTTCGGCTGCCCGCTGCAGTTGTCTCGCATACTCCATTCCGCTTTCTGTCAGTGCTGGAATCTTCGCATCACTGTCCGTTTTCAGAAAACCTTCTTCTTGCAGTTTCTTAATGTTCGTTTTCCAGTGATACTCGGTCAGGTCATAGTCTAATACGATGATTCTTTTGATCTGCTTATCATCCTCCTGCCTTTTCCGCATCTGGAAAATCGTCCGCAGAATATCTTTTTGCATGTATTCTTTTGCCACTTTCTTTGTTTCCATTACTTTTTTTCCTCTGTTTCTTGTTTCCCGATTACGCTTTGGTTAGTTGGTTCAAACTATGTAATTTTAATTATATTGTCCTTTTTTCAGGTTTGTCAATGCATTTTCCGCTACAACATTATAATTTCATATAAAAATATCCAAAGATATGTTTTTATTTCTTTTTTTCACATACTTTTGGATATTTTCACTCTTAATTTCCTGTTTCCTTTAATTTTGACTCATCCGTAGTCTGTGTGTCAACGCAGACTGCATGGATGGCAAGCCGCTTGCTGTATCCATTCCCTGTACAGGTAGAAAGTGTCAGTATCTTGTTACTGGTCTGCGGATTTACTCCTGTATCAACATCGGAATCTTTTATCATCTGATCGATAAATTTCTGATACTCTTCGCCCGGCTGGTATCCTACTTTATACACATCACCGCCATTGACCGCATCTTCATAAGAGAAGATTCGATAACGGTAGGCGGTTGTCTCAGAATATACAGTGAAGTATTGATTCTTTTTCCAGAATCCGTCATCCTTATATTTTTCAGGCTCCCGAACATGCTTCCGTCATTCATATTGTGACCGTAGATAATGTTGTAATAATCCGAAAAATCAGATTTGTTAAGGCCTTCCAAAAAGATACACCCTGCGATGTGGCTGTTGCCATGCAGGTCGGTTCTCAGATATTTCTGATTGTCACCTGAATACAGAATCGGATAATTGATGCCAAGTTCGTCCTGATTATCAAACCGTATCCACCCGATGGCATCTGGATTCTCGGCTTTCAGTTTGTCAAATTCTACTTTTACATCTGTAGCCCACCAGTCTTTTTTTCTTCTGTTTTCCATCATCTGGTTCGGACTCATCATTTACATACTCTTCGGCAAGTTTGTCATAATCTCTGGCAGATTTCCATCGGTCGATGTATGGGGGCAGGATATTCCAAAGCGCTACCCCGATTAAAACCACTGCCAGAATGATCCATATCAGCCATCGGTATGAGCTTTTTTTCTTCATGTTGTCTCTCCCATTTTTCCTGTTAGTTCTCTCGAACCACTATCGTCATTATGGAATGTGTGGTCAGAATTGTCAATCTTTTTCTTCTGGCGTACTGTCTGTTGCCTGTCCGTCTGCCCCTATCTGTCTATCTGCTCCTGTTTCTCCATCTGCTTCTGCCTGTCCGTCTACGAGGTCGTAGCTCATATCGAGTAAATCCAGAACTTTTGAATCGCTGACAGAACCGTCCAGCGAAACTGTCAGCCAGTGCTTCTTGTCCATGTACTTTGCCGGAGCAAGGTGATACATTTCGATGTAGTTGCCTATCATGTCCGGCTCTGCCTGAACCTCAAATCTTGAAGCACCTGCGTACTGAAACATCTTAGTTTTCTGTACGTTGTTTGGTATCAGCATTACTTTTTATGGCTTTTACCATCTGTTTCCTCCTGTATCAACTCCCGGATAAGTTTCTTAGCTTTGTTCGCTTGTTTTCCTTGTAATTTGCAGCTGAATACTGTGATTATTTGAACCAGATCTTCAACAAGTTCCTGCTGTTCAGATTTTTCAGTATTATCAATAATCTCAATCTCACAATTATAAAGTGAAGCGATATATTCTATCAACTCAAAACCAAATCGCAATAGCCTGTCTTTATATAAAACAACAACCTTTTCAACTTGATTTTGAGAGATTCGTCTAATCAATTCCTGAAGTCCTTTTTTCTTATAATTAATCCCAGAACCGATATCGCTTATTATCTCAAACGGCTGTCCTTTTGCCAAAAGATATGTCTTAACATTATCAATCTGTCGTTCCAAATCATCTTTTAATTTATGTAAATTTTATTGAATCCTGTTGTTACTGTTCACTCCCGTGTCAATCACTACGCTGATTGGCACGGAGGATGCACGTTTTATC
>VOFH01000125.1_pt1 | contig 56619 bp, 67 predicted proteins | sample 5384091 | NCBI WGS metagenome assembly VOFH01 (sample SAMN12384727, study PRJNA508395) | human gut metagenome | isolation source: healthy gut G | host: Homo sapiens | reverse complement strand
TTTTTTCTTTTAACTTCTTCTTCGTAAGTAGGTTCTGTTCCATTTAAAGCCAGACTCCAATCATATTCTGAACTTTTTTCACAACTTTACGCTCTTTTGCATAATACATCAGTTTCGCGATATCTTTCTTCGGGTCTTTTATGTAAGCCATCAGTCCTTCTTTGAATCTTTCCCGATCCATCTTGTCTTCGTATTTTAAGCATTCACAGATCAGTCTTTCCTTTTCAAAAATCCGAACTGTCACATCGGAAAGCTGTATTTCTGTCACTCCAAGCTGCAAAGTCTCCGGCTCTGCATACATCGGAATGATCTTCGGATAATCCATTTTAAAACGTGATTTGGAAGTATTCTTATCCACCGCAAGCCGCCAGCCATACGGTTTCTTTTTGATATAGCCATACGCATATAACGCATTCTCCAGATTCAGCACGCAGTCCGGAAGCAGCTTTGCCACAAGCTCCTCCTCTGTAAAATCACTGAGATGAACTGCATAATAACCGCTTTTTACGCGCAGAATGTCCCCCTTTTCCACAAAATCAAGGATCCTGCGATAATCGATCCCCAGCCCGGCGAGCTGGCTCTTTTTTACAATTCCGCCATTATCCAGTATAAACTTCTTTACTTTGTCTAACAGCAACTCTCCTTTTTCACTGACTGCATATGACTCCGACATGCTTTATCTCCATCTTCTGCGTCTTCTACGTTTTTTTCTGATTCTTCGTTTCTGATCTTTTCTGTCTCTACGAACGGCTCTGTTGTGTTTGATAATATAGTAATTATCGTAAAAACGTTTTAAGAAAAATAAAAGTACACCAAGCAAAATCACTGCAACAATGAGTAAAACCACAACAATCGGTTTCACCTGCACCGTGGAGACTGCTTCCTGTTCCTCCTCCTCGGTCGACTCATTGTCAAATGCGTAGCCCTCTACCACCACGCCGGTTGTCTTAATATCTGCTTTTCCTACATTTCTTCCCGCATAAGTATACGTGATGCTCCCTGCGATCTCCGGGTCGCTGTCATTATATTCCACGGAAGATGAGGTGTCTGAAAATTCTGCTGTTTTCGGCAGAACAATGACGGCATCTTTATCAAGCTCCACAAATGGCGCAATATTGTTCAGATTACCATTATCCACCGTTGTTTCTGCGCTGTAATTCGTATCATTTTCTGCTACATTCAGCACCTGAAAATTGTCAAATGCATAATCAAATAAATTTACCGTATCAATAAACTGATTCGGTGACTGCGTGTCCATTACCACACAGATCAGTGTCATACCATCTTTTTCCGCGTAAGTCACAAGCGTGCTGTTTGCAGTCGCCGTGTATCCGGTCTTTCCGCCGACACAGTACGGATATAAATACTTACGGTTCGCATTGTGGTAGGTGCACAGCATATCGTGATGATTTCTCAACACCGTCTCCTCCGCATGTTTATTGGTTGGAGGGATTGTATACATCTTCGTTCCGATAATTATACGAAACGTTTCATTCTGATAAGCTGCCTGTGCGATCAACGCCATGTCATGTGCGGTCGTATAATGATTTTCATCCTGCAGACCGTGCGGATTGGCAAAATGTGTGTTAGTGCATCCTAATTCTTTTGCCTTGGCATCCGTCTTAAATGAAGGCAATGTCATGACGGAATACGAAGAAAAATTTTCTTCCAAAGGAAATCCAATCTGCAAACTGATCGCATCGAGATAGAAAAAACGCCCGATACCAATGGTTTTACGCCATTGATACCGGGCATTCTATTTATCCTTCAATTGCAATGTAACGTTTTTCCGGAACAGCTTTCTTCTGTTCTTTCGAACGTCCAAGGTCAGGATACCGTTTTCGTATTTCGCATGGATATCTTCCTCTTTCATGTTCTCACCAACATAAAAGCTTCGGCTCATGCTGCCTGCATAACGTTCACGTCTGATGTATTTGTCATTCTTATCCTTCTCATCCTTATCGAGTCCCTTCTCGGCACTGATAGTCAGGTATCCATCATTCAACTCAAGATGAAGCTCATCTTTCTTGAATCCCGGAAGATCAATTGCTACTTCATAGCCATTATCTTTCTCCTTAACATCTGTCTTCATCATATTCTTTGCATGTTTGCCATACAATGTTTTATCAACATCTGGGAATGAAAAATTCATTAAATTGTCAAAATCATCAAATAAACTCTCTCCAAAAATACTAGGCATCAACATAAGTCATCTCTCCTTTTCTATCTGTCCACTTTTTTGTGGATATTCGTATGCTCATTAACCTTGTTTCTTTGGAACTAACAGATTAGGGAACTCGGGGAATCTTTCTTTCTCTTTTGTTCCCTCTTCCTTTGTTCTGACTACGTTATACACCTGTTCGTTAGCACTGTCAAGTGTTGAGTGCTAATTTTTTGTGAACTTTTTGTGATTTTCTTCAAAATTTTAAATTTGAATTCAAACATAAAAAAAGCACCGACCCCATAGCCTATGCTATAAAACCGATACTTCGTAATGCGCCACCAGGGGTTCGAACCCTGGACACCCTGATTAAGAGTCAGGTGCTCTGCCAGCTGAGCTAGTGGCGCATGTCTTTCAGCGACGAATGTTATTATATAATACTTTTTTTAGAAATGCAACTATTTTTTTATAAATTTATTTCGCATTTCACTATTTTATGGTATTTTATAACTATGTGTGCCCGGCTTGATTTTATATCAAAATAAATACGGCACCATTTTATAAGGAGGTTTCACATGCGTGTTGAAGAACGATTATTAAAATATGTCTCTTACTGGACAACTTCTGACGAGGAATGCCGACAGATTCCATCTTCGGAAAGACAGTTTGAGTTAGGAAAAGTGTTAGAACAGGAATTGCGAGATCTCGGTTTAGAGAAAGTCACTTTAACCGATCACTGCTATGTTTACGGACTGCTGCCGGCAACGAAAGGATATGCTGACAAGCCTGCTGTCGGTTTTATTTCCCATATGGACACTGCTCCTGATTTTTCCGGAAAAGATGTCAAACCACAGATCATTCCGGATTATGACGGCAATGATGTTCTTTTAAAAGGAAGCGGCACTTATCTGAAAGTATCCGATTTCCCTACACTTAAAACATTAAAAGGCCGCACACTGATCACTACAGATGGAACAACCCTGCTCGGCGCTGACGATAAAGCCGGGGTTTCCGAGATCATGACGGCAGTGGAACAGATCATCACAGAAAAAATACCTCACGGCGACATCTGGATCGGCTTCACACCGGACGAAGAAGTCGGAAGCGGTGCTGATTTATTTGACCTTGACTATTTTAAAGCCAAATTTGCCTACACCGTCGACGGCGACTACGAGGGCGAAGTTGCCTATGAAAACTTCAATGCGGCAAGTGCTTCTTTTGAGATCAAAGGCGTCAATGTCCACCCTGGAGAGGCAAAAGATATTATGATCAACGCTGCCCTTGTCGGCTGTGAGATTGCATCTCTTCTTCCTGAAAATGAGACTCCTGCCCATACCGAAGGCAGAGAGGGATTTTATCATCTGACTGATTTTAGCGGAGACATCGCCCACGCCAAAGTGAATTATATCGTGCGCGACCATGACAAAGCCACTTTTGAAAAACGTCTTGATACACTGCGTGGCATTGAGAAAAAAATGAATGAAAAATATCACGCAGACACTGTAAAATTGAACATTCAGCATTCCTATAGCAATATGCTGGAAGTCATTGAAAAGAATGAATATGTCGTTGCAATTGCAAAAAAAGCAATCAAAAACGTTGGTCTGGAACCAGTCTCCCGCCCAGTCCGCGGTGGTACAGACGGCGCCAGATTAAGTTTTATGGGACTTCCTTGTCCGAACCTCGGAACCGGCGGCTATGGTTTCCACGGACCATTTGAACATATCAGTGTAGAAGGTATGGATACCGCTGTTTCGGTTATCAAAGAAATCGTAAAAATCACTGCCGAATAATGATCGGGAACGTTTTTCCTGTTACACAAAAAAAAATCTGCCATACAAAAATTGCATTTGTATGACAGATTTTTTATTCTCTTAAATATTATTTTTTACTTTACACCGAAGTCTTTCTTCTATTATAAGTTTGCAATCAATGCTGCGATCTCATCCGGTGTCATAACCTTATTCGGATCTGACAGATCAGGCATTGCCGGCTCATCATCTACAACAGTTTCATCTTCCAATGGAATCTTCTCGACCGGAACATTATCATCCGAATCCGTCAAAGTATCTACCATTATATCATCATACTTGGATAAATCTTCCTCCGGAGAAGAAACTTCTTCTTTACCAATTGATGGTTCCTCCATATCAGATGGAACTTCCTCGATCGGTGTCTCCTCCATCACGGATGGTTCTTCTTCGATCGGTGTCTCCTCCATTGCAGACGGTTCTTCTTCAATCGGTGTCTCCTCCATCACGGATGGTTCTTCTTCAATCGGTGTTTCCTCCATATCAGATGGAACTTCTTCGATTGGTGTCTCTTCCATCACAGTTGCTTCTCCAGCAGCCGATGGGATCTCCTCAACTGCGGCTTCCTGAACCTGTGGTTCTTCTTTTTCAATTTTATTCTCTTCTGCCAAGATACGTTCCTCGGTAAAAAAGTTCTGTTTTGCAGACTCTGCTGCTATCTTTGCATCAGCTCCGATCGTATTCAATGTATTCTGCAAAACTTCCAGCTGCTGTAATATTTTATTCTGATTGTCTAAAATATTCTGTGCATATGCGCTGTCATTTTTATTAGTTTCCGGTGCCGGATGCGAAACATTGTCTGATAAAACAGCCTCTAACATCGAAATCTTTTCCATGATGTGGTCATTGGAATTCATCAGTGCATCTGCATTCTCTTTACTTCTTCCAATGGAAACCTTTGCTACTGCTTTCTGTGCGTGGATAATATCCTCCACATTTGCTTTCCGGACTGGTTTCCTTTTTCAATGAGTTCATACAGATCATCAAATGTTTTCCTCAATAAAAGATAAGACGCTTTTTCTGATTTAAAAATACTATCATACTGTTCTTCTTTGCGATTCTTTTCTGCCATCAGATAAATTGAAATGGAATCTACCAAAAAATAGATTGCAACCAGAAACAATGCTGTAATGATCGCCAGAATAATAAATTTCTGAGGCATATTGATCATTGCATATAAATCTGCAACCAGTAAAACTACCGCAATTAACAATGTAATATTTATGCGGAACCTGACATTTTTTCGCTGTTCTTATCCATAAGAGCTACCTCCCACTATTGCGTCCTCCGTGACGCTCTCTGTGGCTATTTTACCATAACTTACACGAGATAGCTATATGCGAAAACAACAATCTTCAACAGAATACGACCGAAATTTCTTTTTATAATAAAATAAGCTGTCCGATCAGCTCTGCTCCTTTATAAAGATCGTCGACGGTTGTGTATTCACGTGTCGAATGTGCGTTATACATTCCATTCGATAAAACAAGCCCTTCGATTCCGTTTTTTGCAAAACTGTTGTTATCACTTCCACCGAACGTACCTGTAAGTCCACCGGAAAATCCTAAGATTTCACAGGCTTTTTGAAAATCGGTCACTGACTTGCTCTCAAGTGGTGTCTCATAGGCGGTCAGCACACAGCAGTCCGGCATAATGTTTGTCGCTGTTCCACCCTGAATCCTTTTGTAAAATGATTTGGCTGTCTATGAAAATATCTGTTCTCGTCAACCTCTAAAACTGTCTCTACCGGACGGACTCTGATCTTTCTTCCATTTACTACTTCGTAATCAAATTCTGCCATTTTTCTGTCCCCTGCTTTTTTTATTTTTACCTTTAGGCATCTTTCTCTCATATACTTTCGTACGTTAATTCTAAAGAGTGTGCACATAAAGAAAGAAGCAGGTCGTTGTCATATGGTTATCACAACTGCCTGCTTCTTCTCTTTGCAAAACACTCAGGTGCATAAATCATATGAAAATAAAACCGTATTCATCCATACAGCACATACACTGCGATCCAGCAGTTATCGCCAATGGTAATCGGTCTGGCGTATTCCTTATCGGTAAGTGTTCCATTCTGTTTCTGATATTGGTTGCGATCCTGCCAGCGGAGCGGATGCATCGGGGTAAGAAGTGACTCATTTGGTCCCATAAATACATTTGCACCAATTGTAACCGGACAGCAATCCACACACGTAAAGTTAAAGTTCGCATACGAATTTGCACCGATAGATGTCAGACAGCCATAATCAAACTGTACTGGTCCCTGCAAGTAAAACGAATCACCTATGATTCCCATTTCTTTCAGAATCTCGGAACGTTTCTCGTCTGTTTCAAGAAGTTCATTATATTCTTTACTTAATCTATGGGCTTTTGTTCTTAATTTTACAAGTTCTTCATCGGAAGGATCGTAAATTTTTCCTGCCGTCATTTTCTCTTTTTCTGTCATTTTTCCTGCTCTCCTTTTGAAATCTCATGATAGACTGGTTTTTCCCTATGCCAGCTCTGCGCCTAATTTTTCCAGTCTTCCATTGCACCCGCATTTTTTGATAATTCATCTTTTGCAGTTGCATAATAGGATTTCTGGAAAAGCATATCCCATGACGGTAGTGAGCCATGCAGTCAAACTGTTTCTGAATCAGTTCATATTGTATACTGTCTACCGGTGATCCGCCTACGACAATAACACCAACCTTTTTCCCTTTTATCTGTAATCCTCTGCAATAACATTTGTCTATAACCAGCTTTAACTGTGCGGACATTCCCCACCAATACACTGGTGTTGTAAAAGGATCATGTCTGCTGCCACAATTTTGTCAATTGTAGGATTGGTATCATCCTGATCTACGCAGCCTTTATTACATTGACAGACGCCACATCCTTTGCATGGGCTGATATCTAACTTGTCCGGCTGAATCACTTCGATCTCATTTTTTCCAGATGCACCTTTTATAAATGCATTAATTGCAGTTAATGTATTGCCTTTTCTTGCACTTCCGTTAATAATCACAATTTTCATTTATTGGTTCCTCTTTTTCTTTCCTAAATTTATATCTGAAGTATACCATAAAAAAGTATTAACATACGCATTATATGTTATGATGATAACGCTACATCGCAAAAAAGCCCTGAAGCTGCAACTTCAGGGCTTTTGCTTATAAATTATTCCGTTTCCGGTTCATCCACAGATAGAAGATCACATTCAGCACAATTCCGAATATCGTTGCTTCCGGAGCCGCAAAACCGATCTTGGTGAGGCTCGCATCTGGCTGGATACTCATATAATATGCCAGCGGCAGACGCACAAGAAGCGTCTGGACGAGTACCTGAACCATAACCCAGACCGTTTTATCATGTCCGTTGAAATAACCGACCATACTGAATAGAACGGCTGTCACGATCGTTTCCAACGCAAACCCTTTCAGATAATCATAACCATTCTGCACAACGGCTGCGTCTGTTGTGAAGATTCCGGTCAGAAGATCTCCCTTAAACATAACAAATGCAAATACAATGCAGCCGATCACAATTCCAACGCCCATGCCGGTAAACATTGCTTTTTCGCTCTTTTTCGTTTCCGGCACCCACGTTCTGCGATACAAAGGATGCCATGGACTGCATCAGAGAACTTGGAATCAGCATTGCGAAGTTAACGACCTTGCAGGCAACACCATATCCGGAGGAAGCTGCGAGTCCAAGCCGGTTGACAAATGCGCAGAGTGCAAGGAATGAGATCTGTGTCAAGAACTCCTGCATAGCAAGCGGCAGACCGACTTTTAATGCTCTTATACAATGTGTGTTGATCTTAAAATCTGTCTGGTGATTTTAAATGGAAGTTCTCTTTTTACCAGTAAAAATAATGCAAAAACGACGCTGACCGCCTGTGCTGTTACAGTTGCGATTGCAGCTCCGGCTGCGTCTAAATGCAGTCCTGCCACTAAAATCAGGTCTCCTGCGATATTTACCACACATGCAACTGCAACGAATAATAATGGAGATTTGCTGTCACCTAAGCCTCTGAAAATAGCTGCGAGCAGATTGTACGCCACAATGAAAAAAATTCCGCCACCGCAGATACGCACATAAGACGATGTCAGTTCCACAGCCTCCTGTGGTGCCTGCATCAGCACTGCAATCGGCTGTGCAAACCCGATCATAACTACAAAAAGTACCGCAGAAACAATTGCAAAAATAATTGTTGCTCCACCGATCAAAGCTCCAATATACTGCGGTTTTTTCTCCCCGATATACCGTGCGATCAAAACAGGGATACCCATAGCAAACTGCGTAATAACAAAAGTGACTAAGTTTAACACCGGCTTCCTGTTGATACGGCTGAAAGCCCCGATGTTGTTCCAAACCTTCCAACGACCAGAAGGTCAACTGCACCGTAAGCCGCCTGCAATACTAATGCGCCTAAGATTGGCAGCATAAATGGCAGCAGCTTTCCTAAAATACTTCCCCTGTGTAAAATCTGATTTTGAACTATTCAATGTCAACTCTCCTTTCGCTCATGACTTTATAAAATTTTTCTATGGTCGAAATCATACAATCCGCTTCTTCTTCGGAAATATGATCCATATATTTCAAAAGCCGGCTGTAATAATTTTTATCGTACTTATCCGATAACTCCTCACCTTTTTCTGTAATGAAAACATATGTGATCCGACCGTCCTCCTCAGACGCATATTTCGTGAGATAGCCCTTTTTTCCATTTCCTTGACCGTTCTTGTCACCCCCGGTCTTGGCAGCTTTAATGTGTCACTGATATCCGATACTTTTCCTCTCTCTTTCTTCTCCTCAGAACTTGTGGATCACATCCATGTACTGTATATACGCTGGTGTGACTCCTTCCGGCAGTTCCGGGAGCAGTTCCCTCGTCCTTTTTGCAACATAGCAGGCATCCAACATTCTCTTTATTTTTTCTTCGTTCATACTATCGGTTCCTTTTTTTTACATTGTGCTATATAATTGCCTTTGTTAATTACCATTGGTAATTATATGGTTCTATAACGCTATTGTCAAGAAATAATTTAAACTCGCCCTATCATAATATTACAAAACAGAATCAATCACCAATACAAAATCATGGTCATCAATCCCTGTCTTTTCACATCTTTATGCGGTTTTATTCATCTTTTCCGGAATCATGTGAAGCTGTTTTTTCATCGCCAAGCGCAATGAGTATTCTCTGGCATTTTTCAAACTCAGAATCAAGCTGCTCTATCTCTTTCGACTGCATTATTTAACCTCATGTCCTCGTGTCTTTCCTTCATTAACTCTAAGATATCCATATATAATTCCTTTCTTTGTTCAAATGTTTAAACGCATTGTACCATAAAACAATCCAGAATTTTCAATGGGAAAGAAAATAGAGACGATTAAATTTTTTATCGTCTAACATCCCCTTTTTCTCAAAAAAGAGCATGAATCAACGCAGAGAATCAACTGCAAGGCTGACGACATCGGCGTTGCCAGCCCGATATGAAACAGCGATGTTTCCGGCTGGATGCTCATAATATAAGACACCGGAACTCTGACGCAAAATGCGCCAAGGATTCCCTGGATCATGACAAATCGTGTCTTACCGATACCATTGTAAAATCCGGTATAGCAGAAGAAAATAGCTGTAAACAGGGCAGTCGATCGCATATGCCTTGAGATAATCTGCCGCTGCAAAAACCACTTCCCCATCCGAGGAGAAAATTCCTGCCAGCGCATCTCCATGGAAAAACGTGATCAAAAACATTACCACGCCAATGGAAAAAGAAACGGCAATGCCGTAATGCAAGGCTTTTCTGGCTCTTGTAATCTGACCTGCGCCATAGTTTTGTGCCACAAATGCCGACATGGACTGCATGAAAGCAGACGATATGAGCATGATAAATGCACACACTTTTTCTGCGACACCGACACCTGCCGAGGCAATGACTCCCATAGAATTTACGATTGCCAGAATGATCAAAAATGAAATGCTCACAAGCAGATCCTGCAATGCAATCGGCGCCCCAAAACCAACCATTTTCTTCAAATATACTTTATGAATCCGAATATTTTTATTTTTTACGGTAAAAGGCAGCTCTTTTTACAGATCAGGAAAAACGAAACTACCACGCTCACAATCTGCGCAAACACTGTTGCAATCGCAGCGCCCTGTGTTCCCATGTGAAAGCCTGCACATAGGATCAGATCTCCCGCAATGTTAAAAACACATGCAATCGCGACTGTGATAAGCGGTGTCTTAGAATCGCCCAGTCCACGGAAAATGCAGCCGATCAGATTGTAGGCAACAATGACTAACATACCTCCGCCGCAAATTCTGATGTAATCAACGGTCTTTTGAAATGCTTCCTCAGGCGCGTTCATGATCTGACTGATTGAAGGCGCAAAACAACCATAATGATCGACATGACCACTGCGATCGCCGCAAACATGACAATTGCTGTTCCTACGGTTCGTCCGCCTTCCTCTTTTTTTTCCGCTTCCGATCTGCTGTCCCAGCAAAATTGTGGTTCCCATTGCGAAACTGCTGATCAGATTTGTTAATGTAGTCATGATCTGAGAACCTGTCGAAACCGCGGATACATCTGCGGATGAAGCAAATTTTCCCACTATGAGCAGGTCTACCGCGCCATACATCGCCTGCAGAAATAACGCCAGCAAGACAGAAATGCAAATAAGATCAAAGGTTTTAAGATTTTTCCTTCAAAAAATTAATCGGTTTAACAGGAAAGAATGAGAACCATGCTGATTGACAGATGAGTACTAGGTTTTTCTTATAGCTCATGTTGTCGTTCATTTCACTTTAATTTTTTGCTTATCTTACTTTTTTTTTCTGTTCCAACTGATCCACAAAGCTGCCTGATCGTTATCTCCGGTTTTCGGTGAAACTGCTGTTGTATCTGCTGTCTGAACTTCAAAGTTTGCTGTTGCAACTCCATTTGCAGAAACAATACTAATACTGTGTGATCCGGCTGCCAATGTGCTTAAATACTCCGGTTTCAAAGTGATAATGATACTTCCTTCTGTTGCCGTATAGCAGTCTGCACTGAGTTCTGCGTTATCTACCATAACTTTCTGGAAGTTTGCAAATGCATCGCTGGAACGGAAATAAATTGTATTTCCACTTCCCTGCGTATAGCTGCTGCCTGCACCTTCAATGATGGTTGGTATAACCTGCTGACTGCCCTGTGTACTTGCCGTTGTTGCCGAAGCCGGTGTTGATGTTGTTGTAGATTCACCTTGCATTGTTGACGGTTCACTTGGTGTCGGTGTTGGATTTGGATTGGTATTATTACTTACGAAAGTTGTACCAATCTCACCAGTATATCCTTCTGGTTTTTTATTTAATGCTGCGGTAACTCCAGATGCTGTGACAACTGCATTTGGAGATATCGTTATTTTTTTACCACTTTCTAATCCATAGCTGGAAATCTCTCCTTTTTCTGCCTTAGCTACCACAGTTCCTCCACTAATCGTTATATCGCCATTACATTCAATACCACGGCTACTGTTAGTTGCTTCTGCAGCATATGCTGTAATATTACCATTTTTAATAACAATACCATCATATGCATATATGCCACTTGTACCTGCTGTTGCCTGTGCTTTGGCAATAATTGTACCCTGACTATCAATTTCCAGTTTTCCTAGCACACTAATACCATGACTGGTATCTGCTGTTCCACCTGTTACATCAAGTGTCCCATCTCCTGTTATGGTTAAATTTCCATGAACATATATTCCGCAACTCCATCCATTTGTACTATCACTGTAAGAACTGCTTATATTTTTTATCCTATTTTCATTTTTAATTATTATGTTCAAGTCTTGTAAGGTTTCGATTTCGATTCCGCTTCCATTACCTTCATAATTAAATCCATCTAAGGTCAGTGTATTTGTCTGATTATCATAACTCCATCCTGTGCCGGAAGTATTGGCACTGGTAACTTCAACTCCGCCTACCCTTAGCTTGTAAGAGGTTGGCGTGGATGGTGTGGAGCTGCCTCCCGAAGATTTTTTTGGAGAATAAAAATACCATCTACTCCATCTTTTGTTGTAATTTCATAGTTTTTATCATCGTCAGTGAAAAATGCATCTTTGAATTGTTTTCCTGAATCTGCAAGTGGTATCTCGTTTTTTCCATATGGCTGATAATAACCTACACCTATTTTAGCACCCGTTGTCAGTGGAACAGTCGTGCTCAGATTAATTTTTTCACTACTATTGTAACGATAAATATATAAGTTACTATTTTCTCCATTTGAGTTTTTATTTCCGTAAATTTTTGCACTTCCTCCGATTGTTACATCCGCTCCCTGGTATGCAAATACACCTGCTCCATCCTGATCTTGATAGTCACCAAAATCACAAATATTTTCTGTGATTTCTCCACCAGTCATTATAAATTTACAATTATCAAGAACAACCACTCCAGCGCCGTATCCTGCCTTATTTTCTGAAATCTTACCTCCTCTCATGATAAAAGTTCCATTATAAAAAAGTGCAACTCCACCACCGCGTTTTGTAAAAGTACTATTGCTACGATTTCCAACAATATTGCCGGATTCTAATATTAACGTTCCTCCGCTGACATTAATGCATCCAGCATAGTCTTCATTTGCCCATCCACCAATAATTTTTCCATTTTGTCCTTCACTCGTATCTTTTATTATTAAAGTTCCATCTGTCATCACACTAAATACATTGTCTTGTTGTACATTTAAGTTACGATCAATCGTATATCCATTCAAATCAATGGTCACGTCCCGAGTTACATTAAAACTATAATCACCCGTTCCAGCTGTAATATTACTCGTCAATTGAATGTCGCCACCATTACTTATTGTATTTTTTAACTCATTCCACGTACTTACTGTTGTTACCGCATCATCTGCCTTCACTTCCATCACACCCAGTCCTGCAACCATGGTTATGACAAGCATCATACACAGCAATCCTGCTATCCATTTGTTCAACTTTTTCATTCCTTTTTCTCCTTTGCTTTTAATGTAAAAAATTCGTTGTACATGATTACCTGTTTCTAATGTACAACGAATTTCTTTCCAAATGGGCGGATTGTCATGAATCGACCGTAAAATGTATTGAATCGACCATATTTTTTCACTACGTCTGTATTTTATGCTTTACAAGACAGCCGAAGGATATTTACCTAAACAACCCAATAATCGTTAGACACTATCCTCTGGAAGAAAATATAAACTATTGTTTTGTCGGCATCAGAAGAACCGGCAAATCCTACATGATGTATCAGCAAAATGCTCAGCAGCGAAATTGCTTCTACACTGGGCGGCCGTTTTGTCATCATGAATATATATCCTTATTCCTTCTCTGAGTATCTGACTGCAAATGGAAAAGAAAAGAATTATCTGGATACTATCAGCACAAGTGATAATGCTCATGTACGGTAAAGTAACACACAAGAATTTGATAGACAACCGCCCATTATTCCGTTACTATTCTTCAATATGGATTGAGAAAGCCTCTCTGATACAGTATAATAAAGTGTCAGGGAGGTATCTCTATGAAGGAAAAAATACTAATCATTGAAGATGATTTTACGATACAAACACAGCTTAAAACTCTTTTGTCTGGGAATGGATATGAAGTATTTGCAGTTACGGATTTTTCCCAAACAATAGAGCAGTTAAAAGAAGCTGCGCCACATCTGGTTATTCTGGATATAAAACTTCCGGGGAATAACGGTTTTGAAATATGTTCTGGAATTCGCACCTTTTCAGATATTCCGATTGTATTTGTAACAAGCAGCAATACAGATATGGACGAACTGAACAGCATTATGCTGGGTGGAGATGCGTTTATCACAAAGCCTTATAATCCCGCTATTCTTCTTGCTAAAATTGCTGCATTGTTAAAGAAAGCCTACCGTTCCCCTCAAACAGAAATTTATGTGTGGAAAGAAGCTACCCTGCATTTGGAGAGTAGCATGATAGAGTACAAAGGACAGAAAGCAGAATTGACAAAGAATGAATTGAAAATCCTCTACTACCTTTTTAAGAACGCTGGAAAAATCTGTTCCAGAAATGATATTGTGGATTTTCTTTGGGATAATCAGCTTTATGTTGATGATAATACCCTAAGTGTCAATATTACCCGTATTCGTGACAAACTGGCAACAATCGGACTTGTAGATTTCATTAAAACAAAACACAGGCAAGGATATACATTATGAGTGGAAAACAATATTTGAAAAATCAACTCCCCGTTATTTTAATCAATCTGCTGGGTATGCTTGCCCTTGCTTTGTTCCTGATTGCAAGCGATAATCCTATCCAAACAGTCCTGTTTATTCTTGCAGTCTGGTCGATTGTCCTTGTTTTATCTTTGCTGGCTTTTTATTTCTCACGAAAAAAATATCTGAATAAATTGCTCAATATGACGGAGCAATTAGAAGAACGATATTTATTGCCGGAAATCATGCAAGTGCCGGAAAGGGCTGATGAACAGGTTTTTTACCAGATTATGAAAATGGCTGAAAAATCTATGTTGGAACGGATTGGCGAAGTACAGAGGGAACGCAGGGAATATAAAGAATACATTGAACAATGGATACACGAAGTAAAAACACCAATTACAGCCATGAAGCTGCTGTGTGAGAATAACCGTTCTCCCTTTTCCAGAGAGGTATTGGCAGAGTTAGAGAATATCAATCAATATACAGAACAGGCGCTTTACTATGCCAGAAGTGAACACGCTGAAAAAGACTATTCTGTCCGTGAAGTCAATTTATGCGATGTTGTGCATAGTGCAATCGCAGATAATAAGTATCTTTTGCGTCAAAGCAATATGTCAATTCAGATAGACGATATAGAAACAAAAGTTTACACCGATGAAAAATGGGTGCGGTTCATCTTAAATCAGATTATCGGTAATGCAATCAAATACCATGCAGAGCAGCCTATTTTGCACTTTGGGGCGACAAAAACGAATGACAAGATTGTGCTATCTATCAGCGATAACGGGATAGGTATTCCTAAAAGTGATTTACCCCGTATTTTTGAAAAAGGATTTACAGGTCAGAATGGGCGAACCGGGAAAAATTCTACTGGAATTGGCTTATATCTTTGCAAGCGTCTATGTGATCAACTGGGAATAGGACTTACTGCTTATTCCGAAAATAGAGGAACAACGATTTCACTTATCTTTCAAATGAATGATTTTATTATCGGAGTGCAGGGCTGACAGGTTCTGCACTTCTTACATTTTTGTAAGAACTGCGTAAGAAAACTTGATACAAAAAATGATATACTCCATTTACAATATGGGTATGGAACAGTTAAGGAGGTTTATCCGATGAATACAATTTTGAAGCTGGAGCATATCCAAAAATATTATGGCAATGAGGGGAATATTACCAAAGCCATTAAAGATATTAGTTTTTCTGTGGAAGCCGGAGAATTTCTCGGAATTATGGGTGCGTCCGGTTCTGGAAAGACAACGCTGCTCAACTGTATTTCTACAATTGATACCGTAAGTGCAGGGCATATTTTTTTAGAGGGAACAGATATAACGGAAATCAACCCAAAATCCCTTGCCCGCTTTCGCAGAGAGAATTTAGGTTTTGTATTTCAAGACTTCAATTTGCTGGATACATTGACAATTTCAGAAAACATTGCACTGGCATTAGCAATCAATAAAGTCCCTGCCGGGAGTGTAGAACCCCGCATTTTGGATATAGCCGGAAAGCTGAATATCAGCGATATTCTAAACAAATATCCTTATCAGGTATCGGGCGGTCAAAAACAGCGTTGTGCCTGTGCAAGAGCAATTATCAACAATCCGAAACTCTTATTGGCAGATGAGCCAACAGGAGCATTAGACAGCCATTCCTCACAAATGCTGCTGTCTACCATTCAAAGTATCAATGAACAGCTTAGGGCGACAATTCTTATGGTAACTCATGACGCTTTTACCGCCAGCTATGCCAGCCGTATTCTTTTTTTGAAAGACGGAGAAATCTTTATGGAACTGCGCAAGGGCAACGACAGCAGAAGTGATTTTTTTGATAAAATTCTGAATGTCCTTACCATGATCGGAGGGGGACAGAGCCATGTATGCTAAACTTGTTTTCAGAAATGCAAAACGGTCTGTAAAAGACTATCTGGTCTACATTGTCACAATGACAATCTGTGTTACCTTGTTTTATGCGTTCTTGTCTATTTCCAGTAGTTATTATAGCCCGGATATAGGCAGCGAGTATGATTTTACGCTGTTAAGTGACGGAATGAAAATTGCAATCTGCATGATAACATTGCTGTTGTTATTTTTGATACGGTTCGTCAATCATTATATGCTAAGACGGAAGCAAAAAGAGTTTGCTGTCCAGTCCATTATGGGAATGGAACAAAAAACCATTGGCAGGATTTTCTTTGCAGAAACACTGATTATGGGTATGTTTTCCATTTTGATTGGTATTTTTTGCGGTGTATTTTGCTCTCAATTCATTACCGCAATGCTCCTTACTGCTTATGGAAAGCCTTATGAAATCTCATGGACATTGTTCCCGGACACCGTTTTGCTGACAGTGGTATTTTTTGTGGCAAGTTTTTTTGTGGTAGGAATTTTCAATACCCGTACCATTCAGAAAACAAAAATTATTGATATGCTTTCCGCAGAGAAAGAAAATGAGCCAGAATTGAAAAAGAGCCGATTCATTCCTGTCGTAGTAATTCTATTTTTAATGTTTACTTTATGGGAATTGTTTTCAGGAATACAAAATGTCCGATTTTATTATGACTCCCGCTTTGTTTTCCCGGTGAAAATCATGTATTGGGGAAATATTTTGTCCGTTGTTACATTAGGTTGGGCGGCATTATGGATGTTGAAAAAGAAAAAAATTGCTTTTCAAAAGTTGATTGATGGGCTGCTTATTTGTTCTGTATTGCACGCTTTTACAGCAGCAAGCGTTGCAGCATTAACAAATAAATATTATCTGTCTTTACATGATGGAATACTCAATCAATATCTGCTATTTTGTATGATTGACTTACTTTTCTTCATTTGTGCATTGATTTATCTTGCCAGCAGCTTGATTGTAGCATGGAAAGTAAAATCGCCGGAACATAGATACAAGGGAGAAAACCTGTTCTTTTTCGGGCAAATTATATCAAAACTAAATACAACCAGCAAAACAATGACGCTGATTTGTATAACCCTTGTCCTTGCAATCTTCATGTTTATTGCCGCCCCTATTTTGACGGGCTGGGCTTCAGGTTATTTGGATATGCGCTCTATGTATGATGTGCAGGTATATTCAAGATATAATGACGTATATGAAGAAGAAAATCTGCCGCAAGACAGTTATGAAATTATTACTGAGTTTCTGACAGAACACAAAATAGATACAGTTTATGATTGCACGTTCAATCTATATCTGTCAGAGAAAGATGATTTTCACAACAGACAGAAATATGATTTTCCGATTGTAGCAATTTCTTTGAGTGATTATAACACTATACGGGAAATGCTGGGTTACGAACAGATTTCTCTGGAGGAAGATGAATTTACGACACAATGGAAAGCAATCGCCACCGAGGAAGAACGGGATAGCTTTTTGAAAGAACACACCAGCATTATGACAGACGCAGGAGAATTGACTCTTTCCGGGCAGTCCTATTATGAGGATCCGATTGGAGAAACAGCGTACAATTCCTATACAAATGTATTGTATGTACTTCCAGACAATATTTGTGAAAAGCTGTTGCCAGTAATAAAAAACCGATATATTACAACAACGGAAAATATCTCCTATGAAAATGCAAGGAAACTGGAAAAACTTTTTACAGAGAAATATCCCGAGCAGGCAGAAACCGGGGCTATTTATGGCGTGCGTTTTAGCACACTGCAAATCAATAGTTCCATAGCAAATAACTTTATTTTACAGACTGCAATGATTTATGGTGCTGTCGTACTGATGGTTATATGTCTTACGGTACTTTCCCTGCAACAGCTTTTAGACGCAGGACAATATAAGTATCGTTTCTCTGTACTCCGAAAATTGGGGGTGGAAGAAAAGCATATCGGAAAACTTATCTTGCAACAATTAAGTGTTTGGTTTGGGCTTCCAATTATCACAGCAATCATTGTAGCTGCTGTTGTAATAGCTTACTTTATCCAAACCATATCAGCAGAAATTTCAGCCTATATTGGGTTTAGTACATTGATGTTACAAATAGGGGCAACAATGGGGATTTTGGCAATTTTATTGATTTGTTACTTCATAAGTACATGGATTATTTTTAGGCGTTCTGTTAATCCATAGTGAGTGCAATTTATAGTGAACGCAGAAAAGTTTATGAATGTTGTCCGGCGGCATACCAGCTTTGAAGAACTTACCCCTACTCTGCTGCGGGAGTTTGTAGAGAAAATCGTTGTGCATGAGTGCAGCTATGACGAGAACAAGACCCGCAGACAGAACATTGAGATTTATTATTCTTTTGTTGGCAAGGTGGACTTGCCCGAATAACCGCCCGACCTATCCGACACAATGCGCAAGTAATTGACTTCTATGTTCCCGACGTAAAGCTTGCCATTCAGGTATCGCCTCTATGTAAGAAATTTTCTTCTTCTTTTTATCATCTGCACTTTGTGTGTCTTTTTCTGAAATCGTATCCACGTGGAAATACTCCTTCCAATCTATGCAACCCTATGATACAGCACGTTCTGTTTCATCAGTCGGCCATGATTTTCTAAGGGCTTCATAAGAAATCAAAAAGTTTGCAAGCCAGCCTGCAGGTACAGCAAGCCAGACAAATGCAATACCAAAACGTGGTGCAAAAATCAGTGCGACCGATAAACGAATCGCAAGATTTACCATATTCGCAATGAGAAATGGACGCATGATTCCAAGGCCACGAAGAACTCCATCTGTTGCCATCTTGATACCCATAAAGATGAAAAAAAAGCCAAGCCATCTCATATAATCACCAGACACCTGATATGCCAGGGCTGTTCCGTCTTTGCCCAGGAATAATGATGAAATCTGAGTATGCAGTGTTTCAATAACTATGAAAGCGAGAGCTGCAAAGCATGCATCTAATAACAATGCCGCACGATAGCCTTTTTTGATACGTGAGGTTTTATTTGCGCCAAGATTCTGGGAAACATATGGTGAAACTGCATTACCAATCGATACAAACATCAATGAAAAAACATTCTCTACTCTCATCGTTGCTGCGTAACCTGCAAGTGCCTGTGTACCAAAAGGATTTACAACTGCCTGTACGATCATCATGCCTATTGATACTGTAGACTGTTGAAGAACTGATGGAATGGCAATTCGAAGCATTAATTGTAACTCCTGTCTGTCAAACCATCTATACCGGCACTTATACCAACGCATCCGGTAAAGAAAAATCAAAAACGAAAACACTGCGGAAACCCCCTGTGCGATGAGCGTTGCAAGAGCTGCACCGAACACACCCAGTCCAAGATCCGCTACCATCCAAAGATCCATAAAAATATTCAATACAGATGAAAATATCAGAAGTCCTAACGGAATTTTTGATTCGCCGATTGATGTAAACATGGTGGATAGAATGTTATACATAAAAAGAAACGGAAATCCCACAAAATAGACTTGCAGATACAATACTGCTTCGTCCAGTATATCAGCAGGTGTCTGTAACAAGCTCATCATCAGGCGGGAAAACCCAAATCCAAACGCACCCAGGAGTATGCTTAAAATACAAAAGCTGATCAGTGATGTTGACACAATCGTTTTCATTTTACTGTAATTTCTGGCACCAAAATAGCGGCTCACAAGCACTCCCGCACCTACACCGGCACCAAGTGCTACACATATGAAAACATTCGTAAGTGCCGCACAGGCACCGACTGCTGCCAGTGCAGAAGAACCGACAAACTGACCGACGATAATCGAATCAGCCATATTATAGACTTGCTGAAAAAAGCTGCCAAGAATCATTGGCATTGCGAAAATAGTCAACGCTTTAAGAGGTTTATCTGTTATCAAATATTCATCTTTTGACATTCTTTTACTGCTCCTTCTAAAAAAAATCCCATTGCGAGATTGTATGCTTCATCATACATCATATAAAATCAGAAAACAAAAAACGGCTGCCATCCTTGATTTTACTAGCTATACAACCGTTTTTTGTTTTCCAACTGTCAAAGATGGGAATATAGCATGGTTTCAGGAAAGTTGCAAGGGAGGACTTGTTCCATACTACTGTGATGTAATACCTAATTAATTTAGGGGAATCATTCTATTTGTTAGAATTCTCTTGTTCCAACAAATACTTCATATATTTTTTGGTATCTATATCCCTTTTTCATTTTTGTTGAGTCAGGAATAATTACATTTAAATCAACTAACTGATTAATAATTTTTGAAACAACATTTGGAGATACACCAGATAACTCTTGAATCTCTTTTTTAGTAAAAACAATCTGTTTCATGATAACCGGCATTATCTTATAAACAGAATTACCTTTTATTGCTTCAATAGTTTTCATGTCTTCTTTATATATTTCTTTGATTCTATCCAACTTGTAAATATATGCATTACACTGGTCAATAATGCATTGTAAGAAGAACTTAATATATCCGGATACATTTCCTCGTCTGCATTCCATCAGATTTCTCTGATATGACGGTTTATATAACTCAAGTATCTCTGACATATACAAAATAGGTGTGCTTTGATCCAACATCGCCATTTGTACCGGTATCAAGGCTCTGCCAAGACGTCCGTTTCCATCCTTATACGCATGAATAGTTTCAAACTGCATATGTGATAAGGCAATATTTACCAACAACGGATCCTCAAATTCATCATTCATGTATTCATATAGATTTTTGAGCAATCCATATACCTCTTCAGGAATTGGCGGAACAAATGTTGCGGTATCAATGGTACATCCCCTTGGTCCGATCCAATTTTGTGTAGTTCTTATTTGACCTGGAGTTCGCTGTGATCCACGGACACTATCCAGTATGATCCTATGCATTTCATTGACAAGCTCATAGCTGATCTTATTTCCCACCTGTAAATTTGAAGATGCATATTCTATTGTCTTTTTAAGATTTTGAATTTCTCTGCTATCATCCGTTATTTCCATGTACTTCAGGTAGTACATCTCATCTTGTGAAATCTGGGTACCCTCGATCTGTGTTGATTTATAACTTTCATTCAAAATAACAGAATCCAGGAAGAAACCTGCATCAAATTCCAAAGTGTTTAAAAGAGACTTATATTCCCCATACTTCACATTTGCTTCTGATATCAACATCAGCATTTCTTTATCAATTTTGTATTCTAAAGGCATTTTTTTTGCTTTATATGGCTCCATATCCACACACTCCTTTCATCTACAGTGAAATAATACTACTTTTCCAAAAAGAAAATCACTGTTTTTTTAAATTCAGCGTTTTTATTACTTTATTCACCGTCGACGAACATATGCCCTCTTATTGTTACATAAAAAGTTTTTCTTAAACAATCTCTTTTTTCATCGCATTGTAACCGATCACGACTGTCCAGACATATGCACATGTCTTAGGGATCATCAGCATACCGATCATCGGAATGACATCCGCCCACAGCACAACCGGGATATAGAAAGCAAAGCTTAAGACGATCGTCATCCACATAAAACGGAAAGATCGGTCATTGCTTTCTTTTGCACTTTTGTAGAATAAAACTATGATAATTAATCCCATCAGTGCAAACGGAATATTTCGGTAAATTCCCCAGGAAAGCGGTGCTTCTGCACTAAGCCAGTTATTCTGTGGCATCATACACAAAATAATTCTTAATCCTGCAAGACCGTAAACAGCTGCTGTCGCTGCACTATGACCTTTGATCTGATAGCGTTCACGCCAGATGTGATAAAGTACAACGTAAAAGATTGTCATCGTTACAGATGTGATCCATTTGCCCAGCCCTAACTGTACAGTAAAGTTCTCAAGACCTGTGGTGCAAAGAGCCAGCGCACGTGGAACCAGATGGAATGCATCTCCACTTCCCAAAAGAACTGCCATAATTCCAAACATAGTAAACTGGCGGTTTCCTTTGCTCTTTCTGATCATTAAAATTCCGATCGTGATTACCGAGATTAAATATACGGTGTCAAATAAAGTTTCTACAATTGCCTGCATGATAAATTTCCTTTCTTATTTTAAAATTTTATATTGAATTACGTTGCACTGCGAAAACAGTCTCAACCTAATTGCAAACATTTAAAAATTACGATATATGAACACTGTTCATTTTGGTTCAAAAATTTTCCCACTTTCAAAGTGGGAGAATTTCCGTTACTGATCACACACAATGTGAACAATAACTGCTTTTAATATAATGTTTTGTTGATAAGCATCAACACAGAGGACGGATCATAATCCTCGCGGATCACTGATACCAGCATGAGGGAAAACAGGATTTCTGCAAACTGCATTTCTGTAAAATTCTCATCGAATACGCCCGGACGGATCTTATGATCATTTTTTAAAACTTCACATAGTCCATTTAAAATATGTCCCCATGTACGCATCATCCTTTTCTTTCCGTCATCTTTTCCTTCCTTCATGAAAGCAAAGGAATGTAAAGAGAAAAATCCCGAAACCGCTTATTGCCATATTTGAACCGTTCATAAATCCATGAAATGCAAGTTGTAACATCATGAAATACCTGCTCGTCTTCCGGATGAAAAAAGATTTCCTGCCAGACACTCTCAATGGTAGCACCAAGCAGCTCTGCCTTGGATTCGTAGTAATTATAAATCGTACCGGCTGAAACGGAACATTTCGCTGCAACTGATCTTATGCTTACAGCCGCCCACCCGTTTTCTTTGATCAGCTCCCTGCTGGCAGCCAATATATCTTCTTTTGAAGTAGCAAGACGATTCATAATTTCCCCCTTTGACATTCCGGCATTTCTTTTATTTTTCATATCTGAACGCTGTTCATTTTGAAAATATACAGCGTTCATGTTGATTTGTCAATCATTTATTTCTGAGGCATCACTCAAAATCTCTGGTAATATTCGTAAGCCATTTATTTCTGAAATAGTGAATAAATACCACAGGCATTTTTTCAAACTCGTCCAGTGTCATGACAAAGTATACCCAGACAGGCGGCAGTTTGAAAACATATGCTGCAAGGAAGGTAAGTGGGACTGCAACAAGCCACATAAATATGGTATCTACGATCATTCCAAATCTGGTATCACCGCCACCTCTGAAGCAGCCGCATATAAGACAGGTATTAATACCTTCGCCCACAAAACGCCAGGTTGTCATAATGATAAAAATGCCAAGATAATAAATAGCCGTCTCTGTTAATTTATCCCGGTAAAAATCCAGTATCATAGGGCGGATCGCCAGAATAACGGCACACCCAATCAGGCTGACAATAAATGTTATTCCCAGCATTCGTTTCCCGTACTCTCTTGCTGTATCAATGCGGTCTTTCCCAAGCTCCTGGCTGACAATGATCGTGGTAGCGTTGGCAAAACCACGGCAGGCGATAGCACCGATATTTACCACCATAACAGCAACGGCATTTGCAGCAACCATATCATCACCAATATGACCAAGAATTGCTGCGAATGCTGAATTGGCAAAGCTCCAGACAACGTCATTTATCACCGCCGGAGTTGCAATTTTTATAAAGTCCTGTAACAGAATATCTGATTTAGCAAAAAAATATTTTATTCTGAATCTGACGTCCGAACTGCGCAATGAATAAATCAGACAGATCAGCACTTCTGAGATTCTGGCGATCACCGTGCCAAGTGCAACACCGGTAACACCGAGTTTTGGAAGGCCAAACAATCCAAAAATAAAGGTTGCATTACAAAATACATTCACACAAAGCGAAACAATATACGTAACCGACGGCAGCATGATTTTTCCGATGCTTCGGAGCGCACTCATAAAAATCTGTGAGAATCCCATGAATACAAATGAAAATGAAATCACCTTCAGATACTCACTTCCGGCAGCGATCGTGTCAGGACTGTTTGTAAAAATCTTCATAATTGCCGTTGGCATAGTAAAGGAGATAACAAAAAATACAAGAGAGATAATCAGGGAGATCCGTTCTGCAAGACCCAGAATCTTCTCTACCGTCTTTTTATCACCTTTTCCCCAGTACTGGGCACATAAAACCGAAGTACCTGTTGCCATACCATAATATAAGCAGAAAAGAATAAATGTATACTGGTTCGCAAGCGATGAAGCCGACATGGCAGTCTGGCTCACGTAACCAAGCATTACCGTGTCGGCGATGTTTACCAATGTTCCGATCAGATTTTGGAGCATAATCGGAAATGCTAATGTCGATGCATATTTTAAGAAATCTTTTTTATTTAACATACAGTAGTTCTTCCTTAGTTCTTAGTATTAATATATGTCAATTGACTGACCATACGATTATACTGTCTGCAAATAATATACGCAAGCAGAAGTTATTCGACGCTCTTTAATGATTCGATCATATCTATTTTTTTCATTTTCCAATGCATCACGATATTCACAATAATAGAAAAACCGATTGTAAGTAAAATACTATAGATATAACTTTTTGTATAAATCTGCCGGCCAAACATCATAATATCAAGTTCTGCTGTTAAGATGACAAACCGGTGCAGCCATATTCCAAAGAAAATACCAAAAATTGTACCGAGCACTGTCAGCATAATATTTTCCCTGAATACATACATTGATATTTCCCCATCATAAAAAGCCAAGCACTTTCAGCGTCGCCAGCTCCCTCTGACGCTCACTGATGTTAATGTTATTTAAATTGTATAAAACAATAAATGCAAGCAGTCCTGCAGACACAACAAGTACATAGGTAACAATATTCATACTTGTGATCATTGATTCTATCCGGTCTGATATTGTACGCGTAAATGTGATTCCTGACACTGCATTGTTATCAAGATATTTTGCCGAAAAATCATTTTCATAAGAAATATCTTCCGGGTCTTTATTTACGACAAATATTTCATCATACTCAATATCTTTCCCAAATAATGACTGGTAGCATTCCGGTGTCATATAAACATAATGGTAATAATAATTTTCCGCAATGTGCATTACCTTAACAGGTTTATAATTTAAGCTTGAAACCTCAAGATAAATATCGTCACCCTCGGATACATCCAGCAAAGTTGCCAGCTTTTCTGAAATGATCACACCTTCATCATCTAACGTGTATTTTTGCCCGGATATACGATTCTGCAAAGATACAAATTCATCTAACTCATCCGCGTCGGATGGGATGAACAAATACGTGCTTTGCTTCTTTTCTCCATTGGCTCCACAACATGCATCAATCGTAGATTCATGACTGAGCATAGCTGCCTTTGTCGTCGACTCCTTAAGAACACTGTCCAAAACTTCCTGTTTCTCTTCATCCGTATCCGCATCGGCCAGTGTCATCTTAACCTGGTATGTATGAATGAAATTGTATTGCCTGTCTCCGATCGTCATGATGGAATCTTTTACACCAAATCCAACAAGAAGTAATCCCATACAACCGCCAATGCCAAGTACAGTCATAAACAAACGTTTCTTGTATCGGAACAGATTTCTCACTGCCGCTTTATTGGAAAAATTAAGATGTTTCCATATAAATGTAATTCTCTCCAGAAAAACCCGTTTTCCGATTTTAGGTGCTGCCGGTCTCATTAATTCCGCCGGTGCGGCAAGAAGTTCTTTATAGCATGCCGCAAGCGTGGCAGCCGTGGTACTGACAACCGCAGCGATCATTGAAATCAGAGAATATTTTAAATGGATCGGTGTCACAAAATCTGTCAATGTAACATATGCGATCTTATAGGCATTCATAATGACTGCCGGAAAAATAATCTGTCCGATCAAAGTACCGATCGTGCCGCCTAACATCGTAGCAAGAAATGCATACATGACGTATTTAGCTGCAATACTGGATTTACGATATCCCAACGCTTTCAGTGTACCGATCTGAACACGTTCTTCTTCCACCATTCTCGTCATCGTTGTCAGACTGACGAGTGCTGCCACAAGGAAAAATATAACCGGAAAAACATTTCCAATATTTCCTATACGTTCTGAATCCTGGGCATATGCAACACAGGTAGTGATATAATTACGGTCGAGTACATACCACTCCGGTACATCAACATCAGCAAGATCTGCTTTCGCCTGGATAATGTCAGCCTTCGCATCTTCAAGCTTTTGATGATTTTCTTCATATTCGGCATCATATTCAGCCTGGCCATCTGTCAGCTTTTGTTCATTTTCTTTGATCTCATTTTTTGCATCTGCCAGTTTCTTCTCATTTTTATTTATCTCTGACTGTGCATCATTTAATTTTTTCTCATTTTCTGCGATTTCGGCTTTCGCTGAATCTAAGGAGGCTTCATTTTCTGCAATAGTGTTTTGTGCAGAAGCTAATTCCTGCTCTTTGGCCGCAATGGTTTGTTTTGACTCGGTTAATACCTGCTTTTTGTGCATTAAGCTTCGCCTGATTTGCATTTAATTCTGACAGATTCTTCTTCATATGCCGACATACCTGCCGTGTAGTCTGCCATGCCGCTGTCGTATGTTTTTTTCAATGTAGCAAGCTCTGCCCATTTTGCATCTAATGCCTTTTTTCCTTCTTCATAAGCCGCTTCATTTTGTAAAAGCAATGCTTCGTTTTGATCAAATTCAGCAATACCGGTCTGCATCGCATCTCTTTGCGTGATTTTAGCATCTCGTTCGGCGATTTTAGCATCTCGTTCGCTGATTTTAGCACTATCCCCCGTGAGAAGCGTCTATCTGTGTCTGAAGCTCATCTATCTTTTCCTGAAGTTCAGCGATTTGTGAATCCATTGTTGCGACAAGTGTTCTGTAACCATCGATCTGCCCACGGTTCGCTTCAAGTTCTGTTCTTGCCTGTTTTAAATCCTCACCGGAAGCATCCAGTTCCGTCTGACTGGCATTTAAAGCATTTTCCATCTGCTCAATCCCTGATTTTAATGTTTCTAATCCGGTTTTTGCATCTGCAAGCTGCCCTGCAGCACTCTCAAGCTGCTTTCTTCCATTGTCTAATTCTGTATTATACGCTGCGATAGAAGCCTCACCATCTGAAATCTGCTGCTTCGCCTGATTGATCTGATTCTGACCATCTGCAAGCTGTGTTTTTGCGTCTGCCAGTTCCTTTTCCCCGTCAGCAACTTTATCCTTAGCTGCATCAAGCTCCTTTTTCCCATCACTGACCTGCGTTTTTGCATCTGCAAGCTTCTTCTGACCTTCTGAGACTTCCTTCTTTGCATCTGCAAGCTGTTCCCATCCATCCTCTAATTCCTCTTTTGCATCTGCAAGTTCTTGTTCACCATCAGAAACCTCGGTCTCAGCTTCAGCTATCGCATCCTGTGCCTCACTTACAACTTCGGCATAACGTATCTCGCATTGATTCCCTGCAATATCTTTGATTTCCTGTGTCACTTCATCAACAGCATCTTCATAGGCATCACTATAACAGTCCAATGCTCCCGCACCATCAACAAGAACGTCGATTTCCGTAAATGCTTCAAGCGTAAAATTATCTTTTGGAATAACCAGAAATCCGGACATGGAACCATTACCGATCGTGCTGGAGTCCCTTGTCAGATCAAGATAATATGATGTTTTTCCAAAGCCCGTGATCGTATATGTCTGCGTATTGACAATATCTTCAATTGCTTTGTCATCTCCGGAGCTGATCGTGATCTTATCTCCGATTTTATACCCATAATTTTGTTCTAAAAGCCAGTCTGCCAGACATTCTCCGGATTCCTTCGGCATCCTGCCTTCTGTCACAGTAATTTTATTCATATCCGTTGTTTCTGACATTAGTTTGATCACATGCTGCTTTTCATCTTTCTCCGTCAGAACATCATATGTATATACAGGTATCGCTGATTCTACACCTTCAATTGCAGAAATTGCGGTAACATCATCTTCCGTTAATCCTAATGTAGACATCACTCTGATATCCATTAACTTACTGTCGTCAAAAAAGATATCCGCTGATTCCTGCATATCCGGTTCTGCTGCTTTCACCCCTGCAAAAAAAGCAGTCCCCAGCATAACGATCAGGCAAATAGATATGAATCGATTGTATGTCTTTTTTATGGACATAAAAAATTCTTTGGTCAGTGCTTTCTTTTTCATAGCAGTCACCTACCATTCAATCTGTTCAACCGGTGTTGGCTCACTGTTTCGTGTAATATTCCTTACCTGTCCATTTTTAAAGCGGATTACCTGATCTGCCATCGGTGCAATTGCCATATTATGAGTAATTACAACAACTGTCATCCCTTTTTGTCTGCATGTATCCTGAAGTAATTTTAAAATGGCTTTACCTGTCTGATAGTCCAATGCTCCTGTCGGTTCATCACACAAAAGAAGTTTCGGATTCTTTGCAAGTGCCCTTGCAATAGCAACACGCTGCTGTTCCCCTCCAGATAACTGTGCAGGGAAATTCAACATTCTGTCTTGTAATCCGACATCCGTTAAAACTTCTCTTGCATCCAGCGGATCTTTGCATATCTGCAATGCCAGCTCAACATTCTCAAGTGCAGTCAGATTTTGAACAAGATTATAAAACTGAAATACAAACCCTATGTCATCTCTTCTGTATGATGTCAGCTGCCTGCTATTAAACGAGCTGATATCAACACCGTCAACGATAACGTGTCCGCTTGTAGCCTTGTCCATTCCCCCAAGAATATTCAATACAGTTGTTTTTCCGGCACCACTTGGTCCGACAATGACCACAAATTCGCCTTCGTTTATTTCAAAATCCACGCCATCTACAGCATGAATTTCGACTTCTCCCATATGATAGGTTTTTTTCACATTCTGAAACTCTACTAATCTACCCATACGTCTACCTCTGTATATAGTATATTTTGACAGTTCCCTTATATATTCAATAATACCATCTTTTTCAGGTTTATATATAAATAAAAAATAAAGTTTGTCTAAATATATTATATTCGTTTTCTTTCTCATTACTGCTACAGTTAAAAATCAAGGCAATGGTCTCTTCGACATTTTTCCTGATCAGGACAATTGTTTCTTCCTCATCCTTTGTAATTGACCCGATCAGTTCGCCTTCTGAAATGCACGCATGTTTTTTTCGAATCCAAAGCAGCTGTTTATACCATTCATACATCTCTTTGTCCTGATATTCTTCATCCCAGTACATGCCCCGCCTGCAATCCGGATCATTTGCCCCCGGCATCGCAAACTCATCTCCATAATAAATCATAGGCATTCCCGGCAATAACAGCTGAAAAGCCGCTGCCAAATGCTGCTTTTTCTTATTGTCATTACACAGATGTAAAAATCTTGCTGTATCATGGCTGTCAATCAGATTCCACATAAGGGGATAACATTTTTTATTTAAACGTCCCTTCAAATATCCCAGATTCTGTACAAACTGGCTGACATGGATCTTCTCGTCTGCCAGCAGATCGATCATGTTCAGGTAAAATGGATAATTCATGACCGTATCCCATTCATCCCCCTCTAGGAAATCTCCTGCATAATGCCAGATTTCTCCAATGATCAGCATATCCTTTTTTCACAGCCTTGACGGCTCTTCTAAAATTCTTCCAGAAATAATGACTGATCTCGTCTCCCACATCCATCCGCCATCCGTCAATATCGCATTCCTTAATCCAGTAGCATGCAACATCCGTAAAGAATTTCTCAACTTCCGGATTTTTCAGATTTAGCTTAGGCATTCCCCCATAGTAGCCAAAACATTTGTAGTTTGGAATTTCTCCTCTTTCGCTTTCAAGTGGAAATTTCTCAATAAAATACCAATCCAGATATTTGGATTTTTCACCATTTTCCATGATATCCTCAAATGCAAAAAATTCTCTTCCTGTATGGTTGAACACTGCATCCATGACGATTTTCATTCCACGTTTATGAGCTTCCTGCACCAGTTCCCTCAGATCCTCTGTCGTTCCAAATGAAGGATCGATCTGATAATAATCGATGATATCGTACTTATGACTTGAATATGATTTGAAGATAGGTGTCATATACAAAACATCGATTCCCAGATTCTGAACGTGATCCAGATGTTCAATTATTCCTCTGAGGTCACCATGCAGATCATCCATAGACGAAATTGGTGCTTTATACCATTGTTCCTTATCTACCTGTTGTGATGCTGCAAAACGGGCCGGAAAAATCTGATACACGACCTTATTTGCTGCCCAGTCCGGCACCTCAAACATTTCCTCTTCCCGAAGATTCTGCGGGCAATCAAACATTCTGTCCCTGTTTGTAATGCATTCCTTGCAAAACTCATAGTTGCCGTAATATACCTTTTCTCCCTGCATATCCGTAAATTCAAAATAGTATCTGAGACATATCAGATGCATCTGAAGCTGTGCCTCATAATAATCATGAAACTGTGAAGTGGCAATCTTCTTCATCAGAATGGTCTTTTTCGTATCCTTGCGCTCCATTGGTATATACTTATCTTCACAGTGAAGGATAATCTCCTTCATGTCATCTTTTTTTAACCTGCACACGTATCACAAACAGATCCTTATTGATTGCGTAACAGAATCTTTTGTCCATGTCATGATAAATTGCTGAATATTCACATCCTTTCGTATTGTTATTTTTGCTATTCTTCTTAATGACAGCTATGGCTTCCACATCCATGCTCACCACTTCTACCAATGTATTGTAATACATTATTTTTCAAGACAATCCGGATTGAGAAGGAAATCGTAAATATTGATTGTAAGAATTCCATATTCATCGTAATACGGCTGAACGACATCTTTGGTAATAACAATTTTTTTGAAAGAGTCGTCAATCCTTCTAAACGGTCTGATTTTCTGAATGCGCTTTGTTTCATCTGGCAGCGAATATGCCGACTGGATATAGTATCTGACCGATCCCATATTACAAACAAAATCAACTTCTAGCTTCTTACGAGTTACTTTCCCATTCTTATCTTTTTCTGCAATCGGGATAACACCTACATTGACGCTGTAACCTCTCATACGCAGTTCATTGTAAATTACATTCTCCATAGAATGAGTCTGCTCAAACTGACGAAAGTTAATTCTTGCGTTGCGAAGTCTAAGATCAGAGAAATACCCCCATATAACATATACTCAGAAAGCCCCATATATTTGTCGCCATTGTAAACATTCATAAACTCTGCAAAGCTCAAAGGGTACATATGAATGCGAATACCGGTAATCACCTTAATTAATCCATTATGCTTTCTTTTTATCAGTTTGTCCAAATAGAAATCTCTGCTAATTTCCATACAGCAAGCCTCCTTGGAATAGATTTTTGCAACTTTTCACATTTTTATATTTCAAAGTCTTCTTATAGTATATGCAAGTCATTGTCATTTTTATATTTTTATGGTGCTAGCAAGCACTATAAAATAAAAAAGCAGCAATGACTTTTTCAATCATTACTGCTTCGAACCGATGTTCCCATAGTAAGCGAGACACACAAAAGTTCAGATTTTATCAATCTGCTTAAAAAGTTGAATGAAAAATACCCAGAGGGTGATATCATTCGAATTGTTTGCGACAATCATTCTGCTCATAAATCAAAGGAAACCACAAACTTTCTTGCAACATGTCCGGAAGGACGTTTTGTATTAAGTCGTATTTTTTGTATGCGGTGTGATCAGTTTCTGTTCCTGATCTATGATGATCGCCATTGTTTTTCCCCTTCCGCACCAAACTTATTTCCGGTAAAATACCTTTGCCTCGTAAGGTCTTAAATAGATGCCATTTTCTGTTTTTACCACATCGTCATAATTGCTGATTAGGACTTTCTCGTCCCCGGTAAAACCGTCTTCCAGGGTAAAATCCATCTCCTGCTCCCTGAAATTGCAGACCACAAACAGTTTCTCATCTCCAAGTGTTCTAGTGTACGCAAACACATCCGGGTGTTCAATCGCCTTACTCTTGTATACACCATACACAATAATCTCCATCTGATGACGCAGTTCGATCAGTTTCTTATAATAAGAAAATATAGAATCCGGATCGTTTACCTGTGCTGCCGCATTGATCTTTTTATAATTCTCATTGACAGAGATCCACGGTGTTCCTGTCGTAAATCCCGCATTGTCACTGTCATCCCAGTGCATCGGGAATCTTGCATTGTCACGGCCGATGGCATTGACAAATTTTAACATGGTCTCCTCATCCAAAATACCGCCCCCGACAAAATCACGGTATGCATTTTTGATCTCAATATCGCGAAAATCCGAAAAATCCCTGCATTTCCGGTTTGTCATTCCAAGTTCCTCGCCCTGATAAATATAAGGTGTTCCCTTCATAAAATGCAGACAGGTTGCAAGCATTTTTGCAGAGATCTCACGGTACTCCTCGCTGTCATTTCCAAATCTTGACACGGCTCTTGGCTGATCGTGGTTATCCCAGTAAAGGCTGTTCCATGCCACACCTTCAAGTCCGTCCTCCCACTTCTGAAATACTTTTTTGAGCTCCACCAAATCAAAACTGCCGTCACTCCATTTGCCATACTGTGTCTGTCCGAGATTGACATGCTCAAATGTAAAGATCATATCCAGCTCATTTTCGTTTGTCCCGGCATAGCGTTTCGCATCTTCAACGCCTGCTCCGGCACCCTCGCCGACTGTCATCCAGTCAAATCTGGAGATTACCTTTTCATTCATCTCTTTTAAATACTCATGCACACGCGGACCATTGTTGACATAAGGAGAAAAATCCCCGAATTTTTCATTGCCATGCACTACACCGTCCGGGAAACGCTGGTCTTTTGATATCATCGTAATGACATCCATACGGAATCCGTCGATGCCGCGCTCACCCCACCAGGTCATCATGTCATAGACTTCCTGTCTGAGTTTTGGATTTTCCCAGTTGAGATCCGGCTGTTTTTTGGAAAACATGTGAAGATAATACATATCTGTTGTCTGATCATACTCCCATGCGGATCCGCCAAAACAGGAACCCCAGTTATTCGGTTCTTTTCCGTCCTTTGCCTCGCGCCAGATATAATAATCACGGTACGGGTTATCCTTATTTTTTCTGCTCTCCACAAACCACCGGTGCTCATCGGAACTGTGGTTGACGACCAGATCCATGACGATCTTAATGCCAAGTTTGTGTGCCTCGGCAAGCATTTCATCGAAATCTTCGAGTGTACCAAACTCCGTCATGATATCCCTGTAATCACTGATATCGTAACCGTTGTCATCGTTCGGGGACTGATAGACCGGGGATAACCAGATTACGTCAATTCCCAATAATTTTAAATATGACAGCCGGCTCTTAATGCCGCGAAGATCGCCGACACCATCACCATTGCTGTCCATAAAGCTGCGCGGATAGATCTGGTAGACTACCGCTTCTTTCCACCACTTTTTTTCTTCCATAGGAATCCTCCATTCTTGCGCCGGTTTTGCGCATGCACTATTTACCTTCCTGCTATATACCTGGCTCATATACATATTGAATTAAGTCGTCTCCCTTACTACAAGTGATACCGGCAGAGTAGTGCGGTTCGGCACAAGTTCCCCATTGCCGGAACGGACGAGCAGTTCCACGCCGACCGTTCCACTGCAGAGAATGACTCCTGCCACGCGGTTGCTCATGCACATTTCCATGTACTCCCATTCTTTTTCATTGCAAAACTTTTCTGCAATTTCAGGCAGTTCGAATATATCTGTAATTGTACCACAATCTGCAGTCATTTCAAGAATCACATCATCAAAAAGCAGAGAAAAATCACGGATTCCGGCATCTGTTACAAATGTTTCTTCACCGATTTTTAACTCTCCGGTTTTTGCATTGTATACAAAGTCAGTCTTCTGGTTGATGCGGGCACTTAAAATGTCCTCTGACTGTGCACGGGTAATCTGAATTTCTGTTGCAGTATCCTGCTGCCGGACATTTTTCATTGTACCGTCATACACAAGTTTCCTGTATTGCTGTAAGTCTGCGCCGCATAAGCCATCTTATTAATGTATGCCGCATGACGCACACCGTCGATCTGTTCCCATTTTAGCAGATCGGTGCTGTATGCAATGCGCTGGGTAAACTGTTTCCCTGCGCTCCATTTATTATTATTTCCGTCTGCCGTGTAGAAAAATATCACCGCATCTTCCGGCAGTCCGAGCATCTTACGATCATTTACAATACCGCTTCCGGAAAGCATCTTACCAGTCTCATCTGGGAAAAGTACATCATCCTTCTGTTCCCAGTGCAGTAAATCCCTGCTTACTGCGTGTCCCCAGCTCATATTTTCCCACTGCACATCAAACGGGTGGTTTGCTCAGCGGCTATAAGCCTTTGTTACCGGCCAGCGCCTAAAGACGCTGTGGTGCTAGAATATAAATAGTACAAGCCAAAATGAGAAATTCCAAATACACATAAGCATGGTACAATAGAAACATGCTGAAGGAGGATCTCATATGGCAAAGCAACATGACAAACAATTTAAACTTGATGTGTTAAAAAAAGCAATCAACATTCTGGGAAAATGACGGAAGCCATTTATCTCGAAGTGACTGAGAAGACAGAAGCTGCCAAAAAGGCTGGACGCCAGGTTTCCGTCTCCGGAATGTTGAAATTTTTAGGTGTCTCTCGCTCAGGATATCTTGCATGGCTCCACCACGTACCTTCTGATACAGAAAAACGTCGTGAAGCTGTAAAAGCAAAAATACAGGATATTTATGATGATTCCAAGCAGAACTACGGCGCTCCGAAAATCACTGTAGAACTGCGAAAAACCGGTGAAGTCATTTCGGAAAGAACCGTTGGTACATATATGCGCCAAATGGGAATCCGTGCTCAGTGGAGCAAACCATGGACCATCACCACAAAAGATTCTGATTTCAGCACAGAATTACAAAATATCCTTGATGAACAGTTTGATCCTGACCGCCCGAATGCTGTCTGGTGTTCGGATATCACCTACATCTGGACAATAGACGGATTTGTCTATCTGACCAGTATTATGGATTTATTTTCCAGAAAAATCATAGCCTGGACACTTTCAGAAACACTGGAAGTATCCTGCGTGATTGATACTATAAACAAAGCCAAAGCTCGCCGAAATATTGATCTACCATTAATTATCCATTCGGATCGTGGCAGCCAATATGTTGCAAACTGGAATTCACAGTTCTTCCATCCTTCCCATCTTCAGCGCCATAACAAGAGTTCCGGCTGCCATCACAAAGACACCAATTTCAATCACATAGATGGGAAGAAGCGCCGGACCTGCCACGGCAAAGAAGTCCACGATAAAATGAATCCCATATGCAAGAACCGCTGTAAAAGCCGCTGTCCTGCATTTGCCTGCCTTTACCGCCCGATAGATCAGCAGTGACAACCCGATATGCAGAATGATGGCACTGATTCTTTCGATTCCGCTTACAAAAAAGAGTGGTGCCGGTGTTGTCCATAGGGCCGACAGCTGTGACACGGTCTGGTTTGCAGACTCAGCAGGAAGTGCCGCCAGCGTATTCTGCATGGCTCCGCTGTTGATCATCAGCATGGACACAAGATTGCTGATTCCGGAGAGTCCTCCGAGCAGAATGGCCTCCACACCGCCATGCCCGATTCCATACATCAGTGCATTTGGAAAATCCAGCCATTTCTTCATCCAGAACTTCATGGCAATCAGTCTTCCGGTCTCTTCAAAAACCGCTGCAGCCAAAGCCGCGTACACATAGTAAAGCCATGGCCTGCTCTGTGCGTTCAGTCCGCAGAACTGAATGACAAGAACATGCAGCAGCTGCTCCAACAGCATGGCAAACAGCAGATAGGTTCCTGCTCCGATAAAGAACGAGGAAATCCTTGCCTTAAGCTTCACCCTTCCTGCAATGAACAAAGCAATCGGTACCCCCATCGAGAGGACAACGGAGCAGATAACTCCCGCTATCGCCAGACCTGATATTGTGTTCAATTCCATCTTTATACCTCCCTGATTCTCAAAAAATTCCTTTATTGTATTTGAACTGTCCATACAATATAAAGCCTAATCCGACAATAACTGCTGGAAGAATGATATAATCTATAATTATTTCACTCCAAAACGAAACAATAAAACCTAATACAAGAGATATTCCTATAATCAGCGTTCCTGTGCCGACTGTTTTTCCATACTTTGGTATATCTTCTTCCTTTACTTTTCGCCTGTTATAAGAGTGAATTGTGCTGATATTGCCTTTGATATTTACAATTCCCACAACAGATATGAACACTCCCAAAATCAACATTATAATATTTTCCATAATGACCTCCTAAAAATAGAATAGTTCCTCAAATTTTTTGTCCAATGCAATACAAAGAATTAGAGCCAATTTTGCAGTTGGATTGAATTGCCCTGTTTCAATGGAACTAATCGTGTTTCTTGACACGCCTACCATTTCTGCAAGTTGAGCTTGAGAAAGATTTGCTTCTGTACGAACTTCCTTTAAGTGATTTTTCAGTTGTAATTGTTCTTTCATATTCTCACCTCTAAAAGATGGCTAACAAATCCAACAAATGCCAAAATGGAAAGCACAAAAAACAGAACGGTCAAGACCAAATCACTCTTTCGCTTCATTTTGATAAAACGAACTAACCATTGTGTTGCAATAATGCTGAAGTATATAACCCACGGACTGTAAATCATAGTATGAGCAAGCATAGAAGATAACAGCGAAAGCAAACAACACACTAAAGCACCAACTCTGCTTGCGTGACTTCCGGCTTGATATACCACTTCCATTTCAGCCAAGTCCTTATTTTTTCTTTGCGATGTTCTTTTCCATTGGGTGCTTGGATAGATTTAGTTCTCGGTGCCCGTTTTGTCTTTTCGGTGCTCCAATTACTCATTTTTATAATTTTTCGGTGCTCGCAAGCATCATAAAATAAAAAAATGCAACAATGAATTTTTACGATCATTGTTGCAAAAAATCAATGTTCCCGGCGGGAATTGAACCCACAATTAGTGCTTAGGAGTTCAAGTCACTACAGAAAATCTATGTTTTCTTGGTCAACATAAGTCAAGCAACAACTTGATTTTACTGACTTTCCTGTAAATCCATGTCAAAATAATATTTGAGGTCGGATGTCGATTGTTTTTTGACCATTTTTACTTCTATTTGCTTTAAAAAAGCCGTAAGCTAATGCTCCCAGCTTTACATTTTTTATTCCATCAGTTTTACAAATTGAAGTTGTCTTTCTGCTTATTTACTCAACATCAAATTCAGCCGCCAAATAATGCGGTGTTCCGTCCTTTGCCTTCATTTCTAATACTACACGATAGGTTCCCGCCTCCAAGCGAGTTCCATAATAATCATATTTTTGAACAATACTTCCCTGCAAGCCCGTACTGTCTCCACCCAATGAGAATTCTAAATTATTAAAGGGAAATATATCCTGCGAATATGTCAAACGATACCATTGCCCGTCAATGTGGCGTTCGAGATACTCAAAGCCAGGACTACCATCCTCACCGAAGGAATAGATTTCTTTAGAATTCGCAGTAACAGCCCAGCGAATAGTATATCCCTTAAACGGAGACCATGTGGTCAATTCAAAGCTTTTTGATGGATCAATTTCAAAGCCGTCAAAACTGATTTGATTAAACTCATAAACCGCAATCGCTCCACAACTGGAAGTTCTTTTGTAGACCCAAGAGTAACTGTCAAAAATAAACAATTTGATTAAACTCACTCTGTCAGATTAGGAAGGTTAACGTCAACACCAGTTAGACACCAGTCACACCAGCACCAGTGGGATAAATGGATAGGAGAAAACAGCATAATAGGCCACCTTGCTAAAGATCATATATAGCAAGATGAAGATTGCTGTTCCAATGGTGACTGCAAGGGAAAGGGAAATGCCCCAATAATAGAAACCTTCCATAAGTAGCATTTGTTTGATTTGTCGCTTTGTCATTCCAATGCTTTCAAGAATAGCTAATTCATAGCGCCGAGTATTTACATTGACAACCATTGTATTGACAAAGTTCATGACACCAACCAGTAGCAGGATCACGGACAACCCTGTTCCTAAAACCTTTGCTGTAATGAGATATTCCTGCATTTCTTCTCGCCGTTCATATCGGGATATAATATCAATGTTAGCTTGTGATGCGGTGATTTGCTTTAATTCTTGCAGTATACTTTCGTCATGTTGACCATCCGTATCAAAGGCCACGCGGAACACTCTATATTGCGGAAAGAGTTCTCTCAAAGCTGTTTGACTAATATACAAATCAGGAGCCGTCCCTCTCTCATTGCCTCCTCCTGCTCGAAACCCTTCATTCAAATAACCGTTCGCTACAATAAAGGAATGCTGTCCGTTCTGCGTCTGGATTGTTATTTCCTGCCCCGGCTGAATAAGGTCTTCTACTGTTTTGGACAGCAGCACAACCTTTCCTTGTTCAAAGGCAGACGTGTCAATAGGCAAGTTTAAGGTTTTATTGATTTCTTCCAAATATGCACTGTCAATTCCAAAAACCCCGCTAAAAAAGTTTTGCTGATAATTTTCTAATTTTGCCGGATCAGAAAAATCAATGCCGTTTACTCCGTCTAATGACGCAAGAAACTCGTGAAATACAGCATCGTCATATACAACATCTGCTGCTACTTGAGGATAAGGTGCATAGGTCAACCTCAAATTCTCAATGCCGTCAAGCTGACCAATCTCTGAAACCATTTCGCTGGAAATTAAATCTTCTCTTTCGTGGATACTATATGTGAGTGCAAAATCGCTTACTCCCCATTGGCTCACATAATTCTCCGGGCTTAAACCATGTAATAGTCCTGTGACGACAAGGAACAAGGAAAGGCCGAAAAAAAGCGATGCAAAAACAAGGGTTGTACTCTTAGCATTACGAAAGACATTGTTCCATGCCATTCTGGACAACTTCATTTTGCTACAATTTCTGGCGCTGCTCTGTGTGCTGGCTGCTGTATATTGGAGTGCTGCTATTGGTGAAACACTTCCGGCAATTTTGGCGGGCTTCATGCTTGCAATCATAACGGTAATGAACGTAAATATGGCCGCTCCTATGAAAATAAACGGCGAAAAAGATACTTTTGTTCCCACATCAGAATTTGTTGAATACATCATATTCAGGAAGTAAGGAACAATGCCAAAGGAAACAACCGCACCAAGTAACAGACCAATCGGAATACCAATACAAGAGATTCTGATTGCCTGCTTATAGATAATTCTCTTTATCTGCCTTTGGGTCGTTCCAATCGTTTTAAGACGGCCATAGAATTGCACATCTTTTATGACAGAGACATAAAGAATATTATAAATCAGCAGATAGCCGCTAAAGGATATAAAAACTGCTAAAATTATTACAGCTAAAATAATAGTTCCACCATTTGCCTGTTCTAATGGTACAATTTCAAATGTTTGCCCTTCTGTAAAGTCAATCTCACGCCGCAATCTTTCACAGTTTTTGTCAGCATTATCATTGCCTTGAAAACGGATCATTGCCGTAACACTATTATCCAGTGATACATTTAAGCTATCCTTAAAAGCGGATGAAACATAAACATAACCACGATTATTTGTGCGCATTGGAATGTAGTCCGTATAGTAGCCCGACAGCAAAAAGGTGTCTGAGACATAATTATAGCTATCGCCAATTTGGTACGACAACACAATCTCCATCCCTATTTGCGGATCAGAAATGCCCATCTGTTCAAGCACCCATGTAGGTAGCATAATTTCGTTTTTACTTGATGGGTAATTTCCTACAACACTTGATATAGTAGGCAGACGGTGGTTTCCCCACTCGGTATCATCTATCCAAACTATACCTAATCTCGCATTTTGCAGTTGCTCTGTATCAACACTGCCTAAACGCTGCTGTATACCTACGTCAAGGACAAGGTTTGATTTTGAAATTTCAACCAACTGATTTTCTGTTATATTTGTGATTCCGACATCAGCGGTAGTTCCCATTAACCGAATTTGTTGCATTTGGTAGGTTTCAAAGTAACTAAAACCAATACTGAATGTCGCAGTTATCATAAATGCAGTTAGCACAAGAGCAATGATTGCAAATAAATTACGCTGCCGTTCACGATGCAAACTGCGCTTTGCCAGCTTCTTTTCAATGTCATTGGTATCATTTTCAAAAGGCCATGTCATAGCTTGCCACCTCCTTATTCCACAATCCTGCCATCCTCAATGCGGACAATCCGATCTGCAAGGCGGGCTATGTCGTCATTGTGGGTAATCATTACAACGGTTTGACGGAACTCCGCGCTGGTGCGCTTGATAAGTCCCAGCACCTCGGCGCTGGTCTTGCTGTCAAGGTTACCGGTTGGCTCATCGGCCAGCACAATAGCCGGTTTGGTAATCAGAGCGCGGGCAATCGCCACACGCTGCTGCTGTCCGCCGGATAGATTGTTCGGCATATTTTTCAGTTTATCTTCCAGCCCCAGTAGATGAACAATTTCGTCCAAAAACTTCTGATCCACCGTGTCCCCGTCCAACTCCACCGGCAGGACAATGTTCTCATACACATTCAGGATGGGAACAAGGTTATAGTTCTGGAAGATAAAGCCGATGTTGCGGCGGCGAAAGATGGTAAGCTGCTCGTCGTTCTTCTTTGCCAGTTCTTCGCCTCGGACAATCACGGTTCCGCTGGTGGGAGTGTCCAACCCGCCCATCATGTGAAGCAGGGTGGACTTGCCGCTACCAGAGGTCCCCACAACAGCCACAAACTCGCCGTCCTCCACGGAGAAATTTACGCCGTCAAGGGCGCGAGTAATGTTCGGCTCTACACCGTAATACTTTTTCAGGTCAATCGTCTGTAAAACGCTCATATTCAAAACTCCTTTCAAGGCTTCCTACCTGTTGATAAGTGTATTGTAAAACCCAAATGTCCGCGAAATGTTACAGCGGCCCAAAAATTTCATTGAAAATCGGTGTGAAATGTTACAGCGCTCGGACATTTCAAAAATTTTTTTGAGAAATGGCGAAAAAAGCGGGGCAGCACTCGCCGCCCCGCCGATTCCATACGATTATACTGTCACTTTGATTTGTTCAACAAGAGATTTCATTTTAACGAAACTTTAGTTACATTGATTCACTCAATCGCTTTAATACGCTCTACTACAGACTGCTTCGCTAAAATGTGTCTTTGATACACTGTTACTACTATATGAACCACAAAAACAAGCACGAAATACAGGAGTAGAAACGGCCACGGGAAGCGATAGGAAATATAGGATAATCCGGGTATTTCTGCGATCTTGTTGCATAAAAGGAACCCCAGCGGTATGCCTACCACACAACTCCCTATTAAACTACCAAAAAAATAAATCCTGTTTTCTGCACTCTGTGTTTGATAAATTTGTACTTTCGTCATACCAGCGGCCTCTAACAGCGCATAGTCATGGCGGCGTATAACGGTGTTTGTAATGCAAGTATTAAGCAAATTGACAAAAGCAAACAAACATATCAACACTATCACTGCTGTAACAACAATTTTGGCGTTATAAAAATACGCCTGATATTCAGATAAATCATCCGCAAATATGGAAGTATTTATACGGTTATCCGAAGCCACCAGTGCCTTAATTTCCTCAACAGCCTGTTTCGTTTGCATATCTTCAGTACAAATGTACCATGCCAGATCACAATTTATTTCTGCTAAAAAGTCCAGATATTCAGGGGTCGTATAGAATACGCTACCTTTGTCCTTATTTTCGATGAAACCACATACTGAAAAATCAATTTCTTTTGTAGACATTCCCGTATTTACTGATGCGGAAAAATGATCTCCCAAACTCAGGGAAAGACCTGTTTTTTCATAGTAAGGAGAGGCACGATTTATCACAATCGGAATAGTGCTGTTTGTATTTGGAGAATAAGGCATATCACCCTCAACCAGTTGGGTTTCAAAACTGGTTGTGCCGACAATACTATTGATGGATAGTTCATATCTATTCTCAGGTTGACCGGGAACGACGATCTCACAATCTAATTTTTTGGATGGATAAATTTCTGTTACACCAGAGATATTTTCAATCTGCGCTTTCAATTCCTCCGTAAAAGGACTATCTTTCATCAGTTCAAGAGTAGCGTTTTCGGCAGCTGTTGAGTTCAGTTTAAGATAAATGCTGCTGTTTTCATAATACGGTTGCCGGACAAGCTCTTTTATATCAATAGCCGAAACTACCGAAAAGACTACAAATACAAGGACTCCGCTCAACACAAGGGATAGCAGCGTATAAAATGCCTTTTTACGGTTACTGAAAAAGTATTTTTTTGCCAAACCATTAGGATTGATACGACTGCTTTTTTTGAAAATTTTAGCTGATTTTATTTCCTCTGTCCTCAATGCCGCCATAGGGGATAAAGACGCAGCCAGTTTTGCCGGTGTACGGAATGACCAAAAAACAATGAACCATACAAAAGCACCGGAAAGCAATGTGCAGGCCACACTGGGCACCAAATATAATTTCAAGGGTAATACACAATTAAAAAGAAAACCCAATAGCAAACCGCCTAAAATATACTTCCAAGATAACTGTTTTCGCTCGTTATGAATGACTGCTTTGATCTGTCGGTAGGTCGCTCCCACAGTCCTCAACTGTGCAAATTCTCGTGTGCGCTGTAATATGGAAATATACATGATATTTTTAATAGCGATTCCTGCTGTGAGTAGCAGAACAATAGCAATCCCCAAAATTACACTAAGTATTTCCTGTGTGTTATCGACACGAGAGATTATCTGTGTATCTATTGTGGCATTACAAAGTAAGATAGTCGAAAATGCTAACAATAGAGAGGCAATAAACATGATAATCCCTGCGAGGAAATTTCGTTGTTTATTTGCGGATAGACTTTGCGTCGCTAATTTTTCTCCACTTTGTGAGTATCATTTTCAAAAGGCCATGTCATAGTTGTATCACCTCCATATTTGATAAGGGTATTGTAAAACCTAAATGTCCGCGAAATGTTACAGCGGCCAAAAAATTTCATTGAAAATCGAGGTGAAATGTTACAACGCTCGGACATTTCAAAAAAATTTACGGCAGGCAGCCGGAAATGGCCGTCCGCCGCGTTCTATTTTGTCGGCAGCATAATGGAAAATTCTGAACCCTTGCCCGGCTCCGAAACCACTTTGATATAGCCGCCTTGCCGCGTTACGATCTCGCGGGCCAGATACAGGCCAATGCCCACGCCCTGCTGTTCGTGTACTTCTTCCTCACGATAGAAGCGCCGGAAGATGGCAGCCTGATTGCTTTCGGAAATGCCCTTGCCGGTGTCGGTCACTTTGACCTCCACATACATTTCCCACAGCACCACTGACACGGCGATTTTCCCGCCTGCCGGGGTGTACTTCACTGCATTGTCCAGCAGGTTAAAGAGGGCTTCGGATGTCCACTTGCTGTCATGGAAAACGGTCAAATCCTCCGGGCAGTCCACGGACACAGCGATTTCCTTTTTCTCCGCTGCATACACAATCCCACTCATGGCCTGAGCCACGGTATCAAAGAGGCGGCCCGGTTTCTTATCCAACTGGATCACGCCCGTTTCCAGCCGGGAGGTTTTCACAAGGGCCTGAAAGAGAAAGTCCAGCTTATCCGTCTGGCTGCGGATTCCCCGGATAAAGTCGGTGCGCTCCGCCTCGGTCATGGGCTTTTCCAGCAGGGTGTCCGTCGCCATTTTCAGATTGCTTACCGGCGTTTTCACCTGATGGGAAATATCCGATACAAGGGTCTGTAACTCCTGCCGTTCCTCGTCCACCCGGCGGCGGTTCTCCTGCATGATCTGGTAAAGCCTTGCCAGCCGGTGTCCGATTCTGGCAAGCTGGGTTTCGCTGTCCTCTGGCCGCTGGGGCGCTTCATTTCCGGCAATCATGTGGTCTAAGGTCTGGCACAGGTCAGCGGTAAACTGTGATAACCGTTTTCCAAACGCCTGCGTCAGTACAAAAATCCCTACAAGGGCGCACAACAGCAGCGCCCCGCCCGTCAGCAGCACCGCCGTCTGTTTTGTCACAAGAAAAAGGGCTATGGTGATCCCGGACATGGAGAGGGCAAGCCCCATTGCCACCCGGCCAAACAGCCGCTTTACCGAGAGGTTTTGAAACTTCATTTTGCCTCGCCTCCCGTCCATTGATAGCCCATGCCGTAAACGGTCTTGATGTAGGGCGCGCCGCCGTCGGATTCAATCTTGCTGCGAATCCGGCTGATAGAAGTTGTCAGGGTGTGTTCGTCTACAAACCTTTCGTCTATATCCCACAGCTTTTCCAAAAGCTGCCCACGGGTCAGCACTTGCCGGGGATTTTTGCGGAACAGGTTCAGCATTTTGTACTCCATCGGGGATAGGGTCAGGGGCTTGCCATTTAAGGAAGCCGTCTGCTCCGAGAAGTCCAGAAACAGCCGCCCGTCGTCGTAAATGTCCTTGGCCGGTTTGTGGTGTTCCAGCATGGCGAACATGGCTTTGATTTTCCGCTGCAAGGCCCCGATCACAAAGGGCTTTGTGATGTAGTCCACCGCGCCCACCTCATAGCCCCGTATCTGGTCGCTCTCCTGATCGTTGGCGGTCAGGAAAATCACGATGGTATCCGGGTGCTGGGGCTTTATCAGCTTGCACAGTTCAAAACCGTTCCCGTCCGGCAGGTTGATGTCCAGCAGCACTAAATTAAATTCCCGCTGGCGGATGGCGTCGGCTGCGGTTCTGGCATTTAGGGCAGAAGTCACGCCATAGCCGTCTGCGGTCAGGTTATAGGCCACCATCTTATTCAAAAAACTGTCGTCCTCGACAATTAAAATCTGCTTCATATCCTCACTTCCTTTGCTTTTTGCAGATAGTATAACAGGCAAATGTCCGCGAAATGTTACAGCGGACGAATTTTTGAAAAAATTATTTCTTCATAAATTATATAGCCTGTTGGCTTTTACATCAAGATTTTACAAGTGAATAGTGAAATGAAATACTACCTTACATAAAGTTTCATTACATTCTCATAATCCAGCCCGAAATGTACAATGATATAGGGTGATATGAGAATGAACCAAGATGAAAGAAGGTTTGACTTTCACGGCCTCGGGGCAGCTCTCAAAAGAGCCAGAGAAGAAAAGGGCTGGACACAAGCCTACGTTGCGGAATTAGTAGACCGTGACTCCCGTACCATTATGAATATTGAGAACAAAGGTCATTATCCCAGCTTCGACCTTTTTGTTAAACTCATTACGATGTTTGACGTTTCAGTTGACCTGTTTATTCATGCGGACGGAGGTTCCAGAATAAGAGCCTCAATCATATTGTTTCTCCTTACAAACCGCATTAAAACCATAATGAGACACATTCTTGTATTTCCCAAAATCGAGATTTACTAATCCTACAAATTTCGATTGAGCTTTCCCTTATTGTTTCCCTTGTGTTATATCGTCCCGTCAGTGTTTACGAACTCTGATAAGGGCAAATACAAGGGCAAAAAAAAATCTATAACACATTATAACACAAAATGAAAATGACATGGTGAACTGATTGAAATGCTTCTGATTTTTGTAAATAATGATTGATTGAATGATAAGGAGATATGATACGATGAGAACAATATTTGCAGAATACAATCCACACAGAAACAGCATTGATATTTATACTTCTGCTGGTTATATGCTCCGCATTGACTGTTGGGAAGCCGAAAAGGATTTAAAAACCACACCCGGATCAGATTGTGCATTAAATGCACTTGCAATTGATGAACCACTTGAATATGCAAGATTATATCTGGATGGAACTATGCAGATGTGGGTAGATGCGGAAGATTCATTAGAACTATGGTGATTTTTTTCAACAGCACTAAGGTTACTTTTTCCCAATCTCATTTATTGAGAATCGTCTTTTTTACCGTGCATATATATTCAATATCTTTTTATCTATTATAATGAAATCAAGGGCTGGCCTAATGCCAGCCCTACAAAAATGAAAATTCACATAGAAAATAAATTTACAATTTTTCCAATATAAATCTGTTATCAACAAATACTAACATAATTTATATTATCGTATCTATTGATATGATATGTATTTCAAAGAGTTACCAGAAAACTTTTTGAAAAAAGTTTTCAACTTCTTCCCTTGTGTTATTATCTAAATCTCCTAATTTTATACTGATACATCAATAGAATTACGAACTAACCTATTACCATTTTTGACAAGAGTAGATTCCACTGATTCTCTTTTGACATTATCAAGAATGCTTGTATCAAACTTTTGTCCCGGTTTCCAATTTGGATTAGCTGATTTCACTGCTGCATACATAGCAGATCTATACTGTCCTTCATATTGTTCTAAAGTCCATGTGCCGCTTAAACGTTTATCTTTGCTTACACTTAACTGATAATCTTTGAAAATATCCGAACGCTTCGTTGTATCACCATTTGAAAGACCGTTTTCCTGAATAAATTCCCTCTTCACATTATCAAACATCTTTTGACGATATTCCTCAGATACACTTGTGAGTTGCTGCCACGACGTACCCTTGCCGGTAACATCCATTCCTGCCACCCCATTTGCATTTAGCAAATCACCATCCGAATCAAATTGCTTCATCAGATTCTTAATAATGGTATCTCTTCCACCGAATGTTTCATATATCATTCTTTCTTCTGATGACATCATGGCTTCATTTTGCATAATACCTGATAACCAGCCCTTTTTCTTTCAAAGCCTTATATTGTTTACTATTTGTGTTGATGCCATTATAGGTATTGCCTAATCCGCTGATATTCATTGACATATAAAACCTCCGTGTAAATACATTCTAAATCCGTTTGAATTAACTCAATGTTATATAGCATATATCGTCATAAATCTCCAAGAAATAAAGGAACCCACATTATTAAGTATTTTTGTTTTTAGCATATTTCTAAAGCACAGAATACCATTGTCTGTTCATACGATCAGCTTCATACTGGTATGTAATCAGCTGGTTCATGTCCTTTAAGCCGCTCTTTCCATATAAAATGCTTAAAGTCATATCTGGCACATTGTTCCATCCTCTGGTCGATATCGTTGAAACCAGGTCATGTATCCAATTCTTCATTTGCTGATTAAACTCTTTCGGAACTTTTCCGGAACTTTCAACTGTACTATCCGGCAGTTGATTCAGAAGTTCCAATATCTGCAATTCCAGTTTATCATATTCCAATGGTTTACATAGAAATGAAAACCTGCATACAATATTCTTCATAACTCGTAATATACACTAATTTCACATCTGGAAATTTTTCTTTCAATTTTCTCCCCAGTTTAATACCATTCAGTTCTTCCATCGAAATATCTAAAATTCCGATATCAATACGACTGATATTTTCAAGCATTTGATTTGCAGACATAAATTTCTCTATATGATAAGCAATCTTTTGACTTGTAAAAATCTTATGCAGCATATTCACTGCACACTCAAGATCTGCTATATCGTCATCACAAACAGCAATTTCCAGCATATTACTCACCTTCTTCCTATCTTCCTACTATATCGGTAATTTTTATTTTTCCATTAAATAAATATAAAGTACTCTGCATATTATCTAAATAGGCTCTAAATAAATATCATATATATAGAAAATGTGCCATCATCTTGACGGCACATTTCCTATATTTTCCCCAAATTATATTGCTACAGTATAGAATACCATTGTCTGTCCATACTATCAGCTTCATACTGATATGTAATCAACTGATTCATGTCTTTTAAACCCGCCATTTCTATTAGGTTCTATCATTATATTATAGTTTTCATATTTTTATAGTATCCTGCATTATCCATAACACTATTATTGCCAGATGTACCCACAGTACTTACCTCAGAGTCCGAAATATTATACCCTGCCTTAAATGCAAGAATATCCTCCAATCCATATTGATTTTTATAATCCGTCAGCATATAGATATTATCTCGTATTTCCTCATATTTCGCATTGGCTTCCTGGGAGTTCATTATTTTACACATTTTCTCTGGAAGTCCGGTAATCTTCCCATTGTCATCTACGTATATATCGTCAAATGAATACTGTCCATTTGTTGCTTTCTGAATGAACTGTTCCACTTCATAGTAAGCATTTACTAATCTATATTGTGTGTTAGAAATATCTGCTGTCTGAATATATTTTTCCCACATATCATCAGCAAAATTTTCCGATATCATATTTTTTATCTGTTCTTTGTTTTCTTCTGTAATGTCCCCGTTAATCGTAATAGTTCCAGATACATCTATTTCAATTTTCCATGATGTATCTGGCAGTTCAATTCCTTTTTCATTTGCTATTCTTTCTATTTCTGCATAAAAATCGTTTTTTATATAATTCGACTTCTCTGCTCTCTCATAATCAGATAAATTGGCAAATATTTTCACATATGCCATTTCCGACACACTTAACTGCTCCCCCTTTTTCATCTTATTTAATAATTCTTCTACACTATCCGTTCCCGAATATTTTTCATCTTCCGGCAACGCTTCAAATTGCATCTGATGTAATTTGTCAATTTCGCTTTGATATGTTTTTTCATATTTCTGCTTTATTGCATTTTTTTCTTCTGAATTATCTGCATTTGCTATTTCTTGTGAGTGCTGCACATTACTACTTGAAGTATCCCTGTTTTTCGTTTCCGTAATTTTTGTTCTATAGGAACCTTCCCCGGAATCCGATGTCATATTGGAATTTTCTACTCTGATCACATAATCTGATGTAACGCAGTCCCAATTAGGTACCGTAAGCTGTTTATTACCATGTCCATCATCTGTCGCTATTCCAATCTGATTGCCATATAAATCGTACAATACTAAATTATATGCCTGACTATTCTTGCTTTCCAATGAAATCGTTATCTCTGAAGATATACCCATTTTAGAGTAAAAACTTTTTTGCGGATAAGAAAAAGAATAGTAATCTACATCATATTTTGAATCGATTGTTCCCTCTAAATAACTTTCATTATTATGCAACAATGTTCCTATATCATATGTACTGTAATAGCGATCTACCTGATCATCGTATTTCGTATGCTGATGATAACTATCATTCTTATTTGTTTTGGCATTTTCTATTAACACCGTTTGCTCATTTAATTCTTTCATCGGCGATTTAAAACTTTTTGCTGCATTTCCTGTCTCATATATTTTACTATCTACTATTCCGCCACCTATATAATGTACATAGTGTCCCATCTTATCGTCACCTCTTGGAATCCACGGATGGTATAAAATACCATCCGTAATTTATTTATCTTTCTAAATATTTAGCCCACTATTATTCCGAAAGGAACTAAATAATCCAATGTCATCTGTGTCATTGTAGTGCAACTAGCATTTACATAAGAAATACCACTTACCCAATGTACTGTAACAGATGTTGCATAGTTTCCATCAATTGATCCTGATGGTGGATTATTGTCAACCAAGTCACTCCACCAACCACCTGTTTGTGCTAGTTTTTTTGAATAACTAGCAGTTGCTGGCGTATAATAATAGTCAATGCTTGATGCGTATGTATTATTAGCAAATGCTTTTGATTTATCCGAAAATTTCACACCTGTCAATGCATACTCATCTTCACTTCCACTAGGACAATTAATGGTCAATGTTTGCGTACTTGCTGATTGGCTAGATGAGCTTCGATTCCACTTTATTGTTGTATAATGTGTAAGATCCGAAAAGGTTGTTGTTTGTGCTATTGGCAATGGTTGTCCAGCATAATATCCATAATGATAACCGGTAGTTGCTGTTGCATCTTTTACCTTAAAAACAATATAATAATTTCCATCAATAAGACCTAAACTAATTACCTTATTCGACGTTCCTGCAATCGTTTTAGTTGTTGAATAATATCTGTCAAAATAACTGGTAACTCCGCCTCATCCGATGAACGATATATTAAATTTATATCATTGTCAAAAATAAATACATTAACATTAGATTCTAACATAAATGTAATATTATTACAGTCCTCATCCGAAACAACACATTGATAATAATGTCCCTGATTTTCATCATATGCAGAATCATTCAGATACCCCTCTCTTAATGCCGAATTATAGTTGCTCTGACCTTTTGGATTCAGTAAGAAACCAGACATTACAAACCCTTCTGATGTTTTTGCATATGTACTAAAAATTTCTGTATTCGATGTCCATTTCTGATCAGAGAAATTATATTCCATCGTGCTTGCACTCCACATATATTTATTTGACACCCTTCTTGTATCTGCATATGCACTTGCTCCATCATTTGTTGCATCCGTAAAGTCACAAGTCACTTCTTCGGTTGCAATTTTCGATTGTAATAATGTTAAATCCGTGTCGTTATCTTCTGTATTGAAATGTACTTTATTGCCATTATCAATACTTGCCGCATTCGCTACTGAGACATTTCCTAACAGCAAACATGCTGCCAATAATATTGTTGCTATTTTTCTCTTTTTCATGAATAATTCCTTTCTGTTCATAGTTCTTTATTTTATAGTTTTTTGATTTATATAGATTCATTATTAAAACGCTTTCCCTCACTCTATTGTTTATTTTTTAATTTAAAAATTTCGAATCATATATTTTATCTAAAAAACTATATTACTATACTTGACACACTTCCCTATATTTTTTCAAAAATATTATATTTCTAAAGTACAGAATACCATTGCCTGTTTGTACTATCAGCTTCATATTGATATGTGATCAACTGATTCATGTCCTTTAAACCACTCTTTCCATATAAAATGCTTAAAGTCATATCCGGCACATTGTTCCATCCTTTAGTTGACATAGTTGAAACCAGGTCATGTATCCAATTCTTCATTTGCTGCTTGAACTCTTTCGGAACTTTTCCAGAATCTTCAACAGCCTTATCCACTAAGTCTAATATATTCTCTCCTGACTCCGTATAATATGTCCCGTTTTTTTCCTCAAGTTTATCTAATTCATATCCTGTATAACTATAAACCTGATGATATGCTTCGTATTTCATTTTTGATTCCTTTGTTATCTGAGAACTCTCACAGCCATCTTGTGTTGAACAATAATATATATGCTTATAGAGGTTTTTTCCGTTATCTCCCTACATTTAAGGCATTCTGCATCAACACCTTTGTTTCTTCATCCACGCCATCTACCGTTATCTCGTAACTGTATGGATCGACAGTAAAAGTACAATCTTTCGTAATAGAAGATGTATCGACACCAGCCTGCTTTAAAATATTTGAAATCTGCGAATTTACCAATGCTCTTTCAAATTGGATTTTATCCGAATCTACACTGTCGCCGTCCACTTCAATTCCCCTGAACAAAGAATCCTGATAATTTACACCATTTATTTTTCCTGTCCGGCACATCTGCATCTCATAATTATATGCAATCCTACGTTCTGTATCAGTCAAATTCGTCTCGTAATACTCTGAACTCTTATCAAAATACTTGGAATGAATATAATTTTCTGGGTTAGAATGTGTTTTTGCTTCTGCGGCAAGCTTAGAATACTTTTCCGTTAATGCTGCCCTAAATGCTTTACCTGTACTCATATATTCACTTGTTTTCGCATTAATCTGTGCTCCTGCATTCTCAATGAGCTCTTGATTCGTTTTTTTTGCTGAAGCTATATAGGACTTTAAGTCAATGCTGCTGTCAATACTTGTGTTATGTGTTCTTCCACTTGTACTTTTTGTCAATTTTTCCTTTCCCGATGCACTTATCGTTAAAGTATCTCTTGTGCCTCTACAACCAGTGTTTTGACTGCTTGCCGCTTTTTGCTGTTGACCAAACAAAACATTAAGCAATGACTGATTAGCATTAATTCGGCTGTTAAAAAATATATTCATAATATCACAAACCTCCTTATATATCGTAGTATCCTAATCTTTCACTATCTCAATAATCACCGAATCTGTCATTGATTCCTGTTTCATACGAATACCATCGTGTAAATACAAACATATTACTCAGGAAATTTTTGACTTTAGAATTGTCTTTAGTATCCGAATAATAATCTTCCATTAAATCCCATACATTACGGATTTCGCCTTCCGAGCCGGTGCGTAATGTCTGAAATCCGAATTTTCCCATATACTGTTAAAATCAAAACCACCGTCTAACGTAAGGCTGGAATTTGCTTCGATTTCATCACAGTCAATCCCGCCCAATTCCCATTTTTCCGTCATTTTCCAGGCAGATTCTCTCAATGCCGCATTGGTGTCATTGCATTGATAGTAATAATCTGAATTAAGTCCAATCACTGTGATCATCAGAATAGTATTTTTCCTTAAACAATGCCAGTAAATCTGTACCATCCTCTGCAATAAAAGTACCATTCTTTGAAAACAGATTTGATATCTGCTGATTTACAACACTCCTATTTATAAACCATTATTTTAATCGCACGCTCTTTACGCTTTCATATCAAAATTGTCTTGTGACATTATATTTTCATTCATACCACCAGTTCTTTGTTCACTGTTTAATGCTTTTCTTGCATCACAAAAAGCCTCATAATACGTCGATTTTAACGCCGAATGTACCTGTGACTCTGCTTTTGTTTCCTTTTCTTGCCAGCCTACTCCCTCTGTATATGTCAGAACTTCTTCACCACATTCGTTATATACATGAGCTGCTGATCCTGTTCCCTCTCCCTGAAACTCTGCCTCATATGGTATCCCGAACAAAATACAGAGCCATTTTTTATCAGCTTTTTCAACTTCTTTCATTGCGGACATATTGCCGGAATTCATTGATTGATTAAATTTTCCAATTAAGGCTGCCCTGTTCGGTGCCACTTTGCTTACTTCCATCTTACGCAAATTCATAAACGCATTTCCCATATATACGTTGTCCTGTGCATCTTTTTTTGCCAGTTCAACAATTTTCTCTTTTAAAGAATCCGTTAATTTCCATTTGTTTTTTTCAGAAGATTTAGAAACTTTTTTATCCGAAGTGCCCCATAATTTTGCTGTGCTATAATTATTTGATACCTCCATTTTATGGTAACTCCTTTCTTCATTATTTGAAGTTCTTCCAACTATGCTACCTGTTGGATTTCTCTCAGCATCAATATGATATGTAACTTTATTTGCAAACCACCATACTGATATCATCTTTTGAATTTTGACACTCAGCAATAACCATTGCATATTTCCATCATAATCCTAAAGTGCATACATATGTTGTAATTTACTCAACATATTACTTACTCTGCCTTCAACAGCTTCTGACTGATTTCTTAATTCATACCTGCTTCCATAGTAATCATTTAAACGGTCTTTCATCTCATTACAAAATAATTTTTGATCTGTTTTACCATTTAAAAACTGATTGCAGATACCACTTATCTCTTTCTTCTCATTTGTATAAAAAGCTGTCTCATCTGAGATTATTTCTGACTTGTACTTATAAGATTCTGTTTTACTTCCAATTCCAACAACCATGTAATCTGGTGTCATTCTCTCCATGATGGAATTACGTGCCGAATCATTAAAATGAACATATTCGTCAATCATGTCTGAAAAACCAGCTTGAAATTGCTCTGGAACATACATTTCATTTACTTTCCTTAGCCCAGCTTCACTTGCACTTAACAAAAATACAGATTCATAAGAAGTTCCTCTATATCCCTCCTGAGCATTCAAAGAATCTACATCTGCTGTCATTGCATTAATCTTCTCTTTTAAATCTTTCATTTCATCTTCTGTCAAATATTCAGAAGCATTTTCGTCCAGCCATTTTCCAACCTCTGACTGATTTTCCGAACAGCCTTCAAACGCATTTTGTTCTCCAGAAATGGAAGTTGCTTTCAAATCTAATTTGAATAAATTTTCACATTTATATTCTGCTGGTATCTCTCTTATCTCTCCCATAATAGATGAAAAATGCATTGTATGAAAATCCGATACCTTATTACGAGCAGTCTCAACTAACTTTCTTGCTGAATCACTGATTTTCACATCATCCTCCGAAATAATATTCTGAGGAACAGTTGTTTTCTTCTCAACCTTATTTTTTATCATTTCTGGATTATTAATATACCTATTTCCTTGAACTTTCATAGTAACCTCCTTAAGTTAGTCCACACTTTCTATACTTCTTTATCTATCTTGCTCGATGTCAAAGAACCTGCATCTCTTTTCAGGTAATCTACATCACTGTCATTGCTCAATGAACCAATAAAACGATTTATATCTACTGACTTTCTGCCACTCTACTCTCTAGTGATGCCATCCAATGCACCAATTTGATATTTTCCTTTTATCGAATCCTCTTATGCCTTAATATCAAAACTTGATCTATCAGGTGCAGAAATACTCACAGATTCTGCTACAAGGCTTTGTGTCATACTTTTTACATCAGTACCAGTTACGGATAAGGTATAATCACCCGTTTCCTTTCTTTCTGCCGATTTTTCTGCACGTTTCTTTGCAGCTTTTTCTTCCTCTGCTTTTTTAGCAGCTCTTTTCTCTTTTACTTTTTCCTCTTTTTCTCTGTTCTCTTTTGCTTTTCGTTCAGCATTCTTTTTCGCTATTTTCCCATCTGGATCATTTGTACCAGATATTGCCACCGAAATATTTCCGTTTTCATCAACCTTATAACTCAGATTTGTCAAAGTGCCCAAACATCCATTAACCGCACTTTTGGCACAATCTGGAATGGCTGCTAAGTTTTCCTCCAGATACTTTGCTTTTTCCGGATCATTCATACACTTCTGTAAAAATGCACTTGAAACAGATACTGTTGTCGGAACCCCTTGCATTGAAGTCGTTCCCGTATTCATATAATGGTATTTTCCTTGCAAGTATTTTGAATAATCATTTACATTGCTATACCCCGTCTTAATCTGCTCTGTTTTTGTCACACCGGGACGTGATGTTTTTAATTCAACTGTACTTGTTGTCACGTTGCCGTCTTTTGTATTTGTACTATCCTTTTCACTATCTGTTTTTTTAACAGTATTCTTGTAATTTGAAGCATAATACGATGTGCAACTGCTGTTATTGATACCCGTAATTGCCATAATCCTACCTCCCTGTTATTGAAACTTAAAATAATTTCTATTATATTGAACGACTTGGATATTTAATTTCTCTCAGCCTCAATATGATATGTAATTACTATTTTTATTTGTAAATCATAGTACTAACATCATCAAATCTTAATGCTCATCAATTAAATTTTCTGGGATTTCGTCCTTCCCCTGGTTTTTTGCTCCTCAATGTAAGCCGATGCCAAAGTTGACCTTGTGGTAATTTTTGAAATTTTATTCATTTCTTCACCAATAATTCCACGGGCATGCTGATTGGTTGTCTCCATTGTCACAAAGTCATCCACTGTTTTTTTATATGCAGCATCTAAATTGCTTAACTCTTCATCCTTTGTAAGCTTACGAGGTCCATTTTCATCAGCTACATATATTTCTCTGGTTCCATTTTCATAGCCCTTCACAATTTCATCATATAATTCTGCGTATGCTTTAACATAATTATTTGCCTTGTCAGTAATATTTAAGGCACTTTTTCCTGTATCAACATTTTGATTCTGCTGTGCTGCCTTCTTTTGAATTTCATAACTATAATCAATATCACTGATTTTTACTCCAATCCCTCATTAGAAATCGAAAGCTTCACTGATTGCCCCACTGTATGTTTTTCGTTTGTCTGACTATTTCCTTTCTGTACTTTATCAGTATTTTTTTCCATTATTGAATTCGTATTATTCATGTAATTTTATACTTTTTACTGTTTGTGTCGATCCCTGCTGCTTTTAATTGTTTCTGTACAGAACTGCTGTTCATTTGGGACAACTGAATATTGTTGACCAAATTTGTTTTTGATGTTCCAAATGTTGTTTGAAATAAAAAAACCGTAGTCCGTAATTCTTGACATAATCGAAACCTCCCATCATTAAATTTTTTATATCTATCATCCGCTTTATTTTTTTTTTTCTATCGACAACCCACTTCTAATATTTTACCTTTTCTGCACCAAGTACGATTTTTTTGCACGAAGTAAGACTTTTTACCAAAAAAAGAGCACGAATGCTCTTTTTATGAATTAAGGAATAACTCAGCAATAAATTTATTTCCATCACTTTTCAATATTAAATTTCCATCATATTTTTTACACTGCTCTGAACATTCAGCAGTCCTATTCCACCGCCTTTTCCTTTCGCTGATACCGGAAAACCATTTTTCCACTTTACCTCTCCGCAGTTATTTTCGATGCTGGCAGCTATCATTTTATGGTATGAACCAATCTTAATCGAAATATATTTCTCTCCTTCCAGCTTCTCTGCTGCCTCAATCGCATTATCTAATAAATTTCCAAAAATAGTTGTAATGTCGATTGGTGCAAGGAAATTCAGATTCACATTATCCACCTTTATGGTTACTGAAATACCTTTTTCCCTCATAACGGATTCTTTATCGGTAAGAAGAATGTTCAAGATCGGATTTTCTGTGTATTGAACCGGAATGAGCGGCTTTAACAGTTCTCTGATTTCCGCTGCATATTCTCCTGCCGTATTCCCCTGCTCTGCACCATATAATCCTTCGATTGCTTTAATATGCTTATTTACATCATGTAATATGTGGACGGTTTGATCATATTTTTTTGTCTGCGTCAAAT
>VOFH01002150.1_pt1 | contig 56698 bp, 97 predicted proteins | sample 5384091 | NCBI WGS metagenome assembly VOFH01 (sample SAMN12384727, study PRJNA508395) | human gut metagenome | isolation source: healthy gut G | host: Homo sapiens | reverse complement strand
CTCAAACTGCGTTCGGTTGCTAAGCGCCTCCGGCACTCTCTTGCCAGGGCGGTCATATCGCCAGGCCGTAGTCTCCGGAAGCGCATGCTGTCTGACAGGGGGCATCGTTCCTGTTCTGAATGATATAGCCGTCAAAACCGTTGGCCTCAATCATCTCAATCTCGTTCAGCGAAATATCTATAATCTCTTCAAATGACTTTCCTTCGTGGCAGCTGCCCGAAACGGTTCCGGCTGTATCATGGCCAGTGCCACCGGGAAATTGTTTTCCCCGCATCATACCTCTCATCTCCCCTCTAATGAACGGGCGTATTCCATCGCCTCATGGAAAAAGGCAGAAGACGGAATAATTCCCCTCTCCGTTATCAATGCACGGATGTACTCCGGGCGATCTCCAAAAGCTTGATTCGCCAAAATCCACCTATACAGCTCCGGCAGGCTCCGCCAGGCCAGGGACCGTAGTCAAATGGCATGGGGAGACAGCCTGATGTAACCTGATACAGGCCTTGTATCTACTTTATCATCGGCGTCCTTTTTATACAGCGGTATCCGGATCTCCCGGCACAGGATCGCCAGGATATCTGATCCTACCGTATTAAAAACCGTTCCATCCGGATAGACAGTCTCGGCTCCCCATAAATGCCGCCTGGCACTGCTTCAGAGCCACAAGCATCGTCGTATCAGAATAAAATGGACCTCATGGCCCCGCCTCAGCGCCGTTTTTAACGAAGGGCCTCCCACCGTCAAGCGCCCTGCTCTCCGGGAATATAGATGGGTGCGTTTCTTCCCAGCTCCGCCACCAAAACGGTCAACCGTGCTGGAATAGTCAAAGATCATGATGGTATCCATAACCGCCGATATGAACGCCATAGGAGACCAGCGTGTCCATATCCTTTGCGGCATCCATCCATAGCGCCTATCCGCTCCGTGATGCCGGGCGGATCTCCTCTTCCCCCACAGTTTTCAAGCTCATCAGACCCTTGATATAATACTGGATCGCATGATGAACTGCCCGGCTCTGCTGTCCCCTTGTTCATGAAGAAACGGGCGTTTCTCTCACCTTATAAGGACACTTTCCCATTTTCCGACTCGTCCTCAGCAGTCGAAGCATGATTTCCCAATCATGCGTATATGATTGTTGGCACAGGACACGGCTGTTTACGATATCGTCAAACGCCTGGACGCCCCTGGTCATTCAACAGTTGTCGAACTTCTTCTCTCTTCATTTCTATTTCCTCATTCACGCAGCAGACGCCCGGCATTTTTTATAAAACATACACTCCTTAAGCTCCTCGGAAGTTTAGAAGTAAGTCGAAATTATTGGACCGAACACACCGTAAGCTTATCCGGATAGTGGCTTCCAAGTAAAACGCTCCTTCGGAATCTGACTGAACGCCTTTCTTAAATAGGAGATTCGGCTACATGCGGGAGGTTTCCACCATCCAGATTCTCATACTGCGGAACAAGCTCCACACAGCCATATCAAAATAAGTGGTTCCCATATGAAGAAGAACCATCGTCATATCCCGGATGGCGTCTGGCATAATACGCCCACTGCGCCGGCATGGTGCGGCAGCCCCAGCCTGTGAATACATTCACAGGCATGTGGTTTTCGCCACTGCAATTTCAATAATCGTGTCAAGGACCGGCATCGTCTCCGGATAGTAGCAGTGCTCCATGGAATCCCAGCTCGATGGTTTTAAAACATCGGAAGCCTGTTCGTTCCATCTGCCCAACACAGTCCGCGTTCTCCTTCAGTTGATCACCGCAGAACCCACGATTCTGTCCGGATGCGCCTTTACCAGCTCTGCCACCGCATCGTTCTGTTCTCTTATGGAAAATCCGGCCAGTGCCGATACGACGCGTTGTCTATCTGGTTCTCCTCCATATCCAGGAGCAGTGCAGCCGTATCATATTGATTGGTATCCCGGTCCCATTTTTATATGGGAATGATAATCAATAATCATCTTCTACCTCATAACTATCCTAAAATTCCAACCGCATAACCGGCGATTCCGACCAGCATGGTAACCAGCATCAGAACTACCGGATTCATTTTCTTCTTATCCATCAACCACAGCATCAGCAGTGTATACAAAAAAGGGGAAGAATGCCCGGAACAATCCCATCCAGTGGACTGAAGGCTGACCACAGTTTCGCCTGCCTTATAAGTCCATGGAACGTTAATCGTTACGAATTTGTACACGAAGCCGCCGATAACAGCGTATGCGGCAATTCCCGCCAGCCTCGTCATCTTGTCGATCAGGCCTGAGCTCATCGCACCGACAAATTCAACGCCCTTTTCGTAGCCTTTGAAGATACCAAAGTAACGGAGAAGCTGACCTACACCCTGCCATAACAAGGACAAACAGCGGCCCCATCATGCTGGTATATCCGCTGGCAATCACCATGGATACTGCCAGGCCCGCGATAATAGGACGCAGTGTTCCGTGATAGAGGAATCGCCGATTCCGCCAAAGGACCCCATCAAGCGCTGCCTTAATGGCGTTGATGCTGACCGGATCAATATCATGCTCATTCGCGTTGCGCTCCTCCATGGCTGCCGTTACGCCGATGACGAAATGGGAGAGTCTGGCCTCTGTCAGGAAAAAGCTCTGTATGGCGTCTGTACGCCCTTCTTTCTTGTCTTCCTCATTTTTGTATACTTTTTCGATTACCGGCATCATGGAAAATGCAAAGCTTCCTGTTTTCATAGTTGAAGCCACGCTTACAAAATGCCTGGGAATAGATATACATCTTCATCAGATCTTTTTTACTGAGTTTTGTTAAATCGGTATTCTCCGCCATTATGCCACCTCCTGTCCATCTCACGATAATAGGCCATCGCCACACATACGACTGCAATCAGCGTAATTCCAATCGGATTGATATTCAAAAAGCTGAGAAGAAAAATCCAATCAGGAAATAGTACCGATATGCTTTCACATTAATACACTTCAAAAGAAGCGCAAGTCCTACCGCACCGATCATTCCGCCGCCTACGGCCAGACCGTCGATAATCACCTTCGGAATCGCATTGATAATCGCCTGAACCGGTCCTGCCCCTAAGTAGATTGCAAAGGAAAACAGGAACTGAGAAAGAACGAAATTGAAGACATTGGGCAAAATCAGGCAGTTCATGGTGATGCCCCTTCTGCTTCCCCGTTCAACAGCGGCCTCAGCCTGTGCTGGGTCACACGCAGAGCACCATATTCCGGAAATATTCCCCATCTGCCCCAGAATTTGCAACGGCAGTGCGGTTGCCAGCGCAACGCAGTTGCAATGATGGTGCTGAACGTCTCCTCCGGCGGAAGTGCCGTCCCCACAAATACCTGTCCTAGAACATCAGCTCGATGGTGGCCTACCATCAGCCCCCATCTTTAAAATCCCCCATGATCAGTCCGATAATCGGGCCGATTACAATCGGCCTGTATGTAAGAACTGCGTACAATACTTATCAAAAAAATGTCAGCCATGTAACCAGCGCTACAAGGACAGCTTTCACTAACAAACTCATACGTTTCTCCCTTCTCCTATTTGGAAATGAGCGCAAGTCCGTCTATGGACTTATCGTTTTGGCACCGCCCTCACATCAAGTCTTATATTCTTTTCCGCAATCGCCTTTAGATTCTCCACTATCCTCAGGCTCCACGTAAATATAAGGCAGAAGGCGTTTTCTCCCCACTGTTGAACGGGCGTTGCTGATATTCCCCACATTAACACTCTCAATATAAAAGCCCCGTTCAAATAAATCTAATGCCGTTTTCGGATTCCTTACGATCAGAAGTACTTTTGTATCAGGACTGGTCTTCCTTTAAAAAGTTCGGCCGCTTTTTTCAACTGTCACAATCGCCAGTTTAATCTTTGCAGGAACTGCCAGCTTCAAAAGCATCTGCTGAGTCGGGTCCTTCGCCGCCATATCGTCGGCCACAAGATCTCTCCAGCTTTCGAGTCCGATATCCACGCTGTTACAATCTGTCCATGAATCAGCCGGTCATCAATTCTCATGTGTGATACAACCATGATGCTGCTCCTTCCTTTTCCCATAACTTCTCGGCGTTCTTGTAAAATACAAGTTCCAGCTCCGATTCGCTAAGCCCCCTAAATGATACAATTTCTCAATCTCAATATTGGTCGGCATATGGCCAGTCGGTTCCGAACAGCATTCGTTCCGGCCCCAGCACCTCCACAGCCTTCCGAAGAATATCAATTTCCATGTTGGCCGACGTCTCCACCCAGAAATTGTCCAGATCACGGATCGCCTCGATGCAGCTGTACCCAAATTCTCTCCCGCAGACATGAGTAAATACAAACCTCATATCCGGTCTCCGCTTCGCATGATCGATCCAGACGAACGGCGTGCACAGAGGACTCGCTCCTCCATGAATCTGAATGTGGACGCCGTATTTTCCAATCTCATCAATAACCGGTCCCAACTGGGGCAGTTCTCCCACCGCGTAGCCGTGCTTCCATGCCATGAATTTTACTCCATTCATCCTTAAATCGCCCAGCGTCCTGTGGATCTCATCAAACGCATCCGGCGCCTTGGGATCAATATCCGCATATCCTTCAACGATTCCCGGATACTGGCACATGGCTTCATAGACAAAGATCATTCTGCGGCCTCATACCGTTTCCCGATAAGGAACAGATCCCCACCTTTGTGATTCCAAATTCACCAAGCTCCCGCACCAGCTGATCCGCATTATTCGCGTCTCCGGATCTGGTCTTCCCGAGATGTGAATGGAAATCATACCTTTTCACCTGTATTTCCCTCCCCTCTTACATTGGTAATATGAATATAGTATTTGTAAGAATCTGACAAGTAGGAATTCTCAGAAAATTCCACCGGTCTTCCGTTCATATCATACGTAACCCGCTCTTTGTAAACCAGAGGCTGGCTCTCCTCCAAAAACAGCTCCCTCGCGAATCTCCGAAGTCGCCATCTTGGCTTCCAGCGTCTCATCTGCGCTTCCCAAGTACAATTCCATGCTGTTCTAAGTACTCATACAGGGACGTCGCGGAATCAAAATCTTCACCTCTGATCGCAAATCCAAGACGGCCCGCTGACATACGTCTCATTCAGGGCAATAATCCGCCCGTTTAACAGCCTGAGCCGTTTTTAGAAAATAAACCTTTTCCCCCAGGTCTCCACCTGAAGCATCTCTGCAATCTTAACGCTCGCCTCCACTTCCTTGCAGTGCAGAATGATAGAGCCCGGTTTATCCCCCTTGACCTTCGCATCACCGCTGAAGCTGTTGAAAACAGACATATCGCGCTCCTTTTTTCTGTGGGCATACGATGGTTCCACGTCCTTTCCGCTTAATTAAATAGCCGTCATGCTCCAGATCTGATATGGCTCTGCGGACTGTGATCCTGCTGACTTCGAACATCTCCTGCATCTCTTTCTCTGACGGAATGGTCTCATTCTCTTTATAAAAAGCCTTCTGATCCTTTCTTTTATATAGGAATACAGCTGTTGTTGGATCGGTACCTTAGAATCCTTGTCAAGCCTGATGGGTTGTTCCATATGTTCCTCCTTGTCTGTGATGTTATAATAACATGTTATAACATGTTTGTCAACACCCTTTGTGTATTTTGTATAATTTAATCTGATATTTATTTTATCATATATGTAAATAATTACAAACGCTTATCCTGTATTTTCTAATGTATAACATCTCGCCATCTTGTCATAACATATGGTAAGGCATTGGCCCGGTTTTCCTGATAGAGCACCGGAGGGCTTTTTATGTAACAGGGACACTTTCCTGTCACATAAAAAACACCGGCCATCAAAAATGGCCGGTGCCCCTGAATAAAAAGTTTCCTTATCTCTCTGCAAGAACTTCATTAATATTAGAAACCAGTGTATCACAGTCAATTCCATGAACCATGCATGCTTCTTCCAAAGACTCGCCCTGAGAAGCCGGGCAGCCAAGACAGTGCATGCCGGCGCGCATTAAAATCGGTTGCAATGCAATCATCCATCTGGATCAGAGCGCCAATTAACATATCTTTACTAATCTGCATCGTGTATTCCTCCTTTAAAATGTACATACTGTTTCTATACTATAATACTTTTCTTCCGAAATAGCAAGGGATTGTCCAGCCATTTTTGTAAAAATTTTATCATTACAGGGACTTGACGTGTATACAGTATTCAACTATAATGTATTCATACAAAAGTTGTATGAATAATAACTTTGATGGCACTCATTCATTACTTTTACTTATAAATAAGCATTCGACGGAGGTACAACATTATGAGACCAGAGTGGAGAGATTTTAGCGGCGGCGTCTGGGAAAAGAGAAATCAATGTCAGAGACTTTATACAGAAGAACTATACCCCTCTATGACGGCGATGACTCCTTCCTCGCAGGTCCAACCCAGGCAACGAAAGATTTATGGGCCCAGGTTATGGATCTGTCCGCAAAAGAAAGAGAGGCCGGCGGTGTGCTGGATATGGATACGAAAGTTGTTTCCACCATCACCTCCATGGACCGGGCTATCTCGATCAAAGATAAAGAAAAATTGTAGGTTTTCAGACAGACAAGCCCTTCAAGCGTTCCTTACAGCCTTACGGCGGCATCCGCATGGCGGAGAAGGCCTGTGCGGACAACGGCTACACATTGATCCGGAGATTAAGGAATTTTTACCGTTCACAGAAAGACTCACAACGCAGGTGTATTCGACGCTTACACCGACGAGATGCGCGCCTGCCGCTCCCAACCACATCATCACCGGTCTTCCGGATGCGTATGGCCGCGGCCGTATCATCGGCGACTACCGCCGTATCGCTTTATACGGCATTGACCGTCTGATTGAGAATAAGGAAGAGCAGAAAGCGACCACCCGTACCATCATGTACTCCGACGTAATCCGTGAGCGGGAGGAGCTGTCCGAGCAGCTTCGCGCACTGGGTGAAATGTTAAAGAAGCTGGGCGCTATCTACGGTTTCGATATCTCCAGGCCGGCCACGAACGTCAAGGAGGCCATCCAGTGGACCTACCTGCGGCTACCTGGCAGCGGTGAAGGAGCAGAACGGTGCCGCCATGTCCTGGGACGTACTTCCACCTTCATTGATATCTACGCACAGAGAGATTTGGCGGAAGGCACATTTACAGAGGAAGAGATTCAGGAGTTCGTCGATCACTTCATTATGAAACTGCGTCTCGTAAAATTTGCGCGTACCCCGGAATACAACGAGCTGTTCTCCGGCGACCCGACCTGGGTTACCGAGTCCATCGGCGGTGTCGGCATCGACGGACGCCACATGGTCACAAAATGTCTTACCGTTATTTACACACCTTACAGAATTTAGGAACCGCTCCGGAGCCGAACTTAACGGTTCTCTGGTCCACCAGACTGCCGGAAAACTTTAAGCGCTTCTGCGCCAAGACTTCCATCGAGTCCTCCTCCATCCAGTATGAGAACGACGACCTCATGAGGGTAACCCACGGGGACGACTACGCCATCGCCTGCTGTGTGTCCAGCATGCGCGTAGGCAAGGAGATGCAGTTCTTCGGCGCCCGAGCCAACTTAGCCAAGTGCTTATTATACGCCATCAACGGCGGTATCGATGAGGTGACAAAAGCAAACAGGTAGGTCCGAAATACCGTCCGATCACCTCCGAATATCTCGATTTTGACGAGGTCATGGAGGCATACAAGGACATGATGAGATGGCTGGCCCGCGTTTATGTCAACACCTTAAACATCATTCACTATATGCATGACAAATACTCCTACGAGCGTGTGCAGATGGCACTCCATGACAAAAAGGTGACCCGCTGGTTTGCCACCGGTATCGCGGGTTTGTCCGTGGTGGCCGACTCCTTATCCGCCATCAAATACGCCAAGGTAAAGACTGTGCGTGATGAAAACGGCATCGTCGTGGATTATATCGTAGAAGGGGATTTCCCGAAGTACGGCAACAATGACGACCGCGTCGACCAGCTGGCCAGTGAGCTTGTTCACACCTTTATGAACTACGTAAAGGGCAATCACACTTACCGCGGAGGCATCCCGACCACCTCGATCCTGACCATCACCTCCAATGTCGTATACGGCAAGAATACCGGCGCGACGACCGGATGGCAGAAAGGCAGGAGAGGCATTTGCTCCGGGAGCCAACCCGATGCACCACCGCGACAGCCACGGAGCCGTTGCTTCTCTGGCTTCCGTTGCAAAGCTTCCATTTAAAGATGCACAGGATGGTATTTCCAATACCTTCTCCATCGTGCCCGGCGCGCTCGGCAAGGAAGATCAGATCTTTACCGGCGATCTGGAAGTGGATTTAGACAACATTTAAATCGAGGAAGGAAGTGCTTTTATGGCAGCCCCGATGAAAAAAAGATTGACGATATCGTCGCCATGCTGGATGCATTTATGTCCGGCGGCGGCGGTCATATGAACATCCGCACGGCCTCAGACGGAACGGTCAGCGCGGATACCACCACATCAAAGACGTCACCACCATGAATTCCTTAGACTGCGCCGCCGGGAATCTGGCCTGCAGCGTGCCCACACTGTTCGAGGGGGTATGGACAGCGATGAGGAAGACCCGGAAAACAGTGGAACGGATTTCTCAGACAACTATTAATTTTTACCATTACAGGAGGAAAAAACATGGCAAATACAAACATCAGCGACTCTCAGATCGATAACCTGGTTTCCCTGTTAGACGGCTACGTACAGGAAGGCGGACACCACTTAAACGTCAACGTGTTCACCCGTGAAACCTTACTGGACGCTCAGAAGCATCCGGAAAACTATCCGCAGCTGACCGTGCGTGTATCCGGCTATGCGGTTAACTTCATTAAGCTTACAAAGGAACAGCAGGACGAGGTTATCTCCCGTACGTTCCACGACGCGATCTAATCCGCGTCCTTCTTCCCACTTCCATCAGAAAGGCAGGCGTTTTCCTCGCATGACGACAGGTCAGATACATTCGATTGAAAGCTTCGGCACCGTTGACGGGCCGGGCATCCGCATGGTGGTCTTTACCAAGGGGCTGTCCGATGCGCTGCCGGTATTGTCATAACCCTGACACCTGGTCGTCCATGGAGGAACCGCCATGACGGTCTCTGAAATTCTGGACCAGTACGAGGCTTCCCGCCCCTTCTACCGGGGCGGAGGCATCACGGTGACAGGCGGAGAACCGCTGGCTCAGAAGGAATTTGTGACAGAGCTCTTCGAGGAGGCGTGCCGGAGGGATATTCATACGTGTCTCGACACCTCCGGCGTCACCTTCCGCGCCTCAGATCACAGGGCGTACTTTAGAGCAGCTGGACCGTTTACTCGCCTCCACCCGCCTTGTCATGCTGGATTTAAAGCAGATTGATGACGAAAAGCATCCGGCTGACGGGCCGCTCGAACCGGAATATTCTGCAGTTTGCAGAGTATCTCGATCAGAAGCAGATTCCCCATGTGGATACGCCACGTGGTTGTACCGGGGCTTACGGACTACGGAAAAAGACTTATACCATCTGGGCCGTTTTATCGGAACGTTAAAATACGCAAAGGCTCTGGATGTCCTTCCCTACCACGATATGGGCAAGGTAAAATATAAGAATCTCGGCATGATTTATCCTTTGGAGGATGTGCCGCCGATGTCCAGGGAAGAGGCCGTGGGAGCAAAAAAAATAATCCTTCACGGGATTAAAGACAGAAGAGCCGGTACCCCGGATTTATTCTGCTCCTAATTTTGAACAAAAACTACATCATTTTCCACTTGAATAATTTTACATTTATAGTATAGAATATAGGCAAAATGTATAGAATATAAGGAGGTAATTTATTATGGCATATGTTATTAGTGATGCATGCGTAAGTCTGGAACATGTGAAGGCGAATGTCCAGTTAGTGCGATTTCTGAGGGCGAAGGACAGTACGTAATCGACGCTGATACCTGTATCAGCTGCGGAACCTGTGCTGGTGCCTGTCCTGTAGGCGCTATTTCTGAGGATAAATACATAAAGGAGCATGGAACGATACCCGTCGGTGTCAGACCATGCTCCTTTTTGTTTTATAAAATTCTCTTAAACAGCCTTAATTACTAAAATGTCCTTTGTATCCGGATCAGAGGCGTATCCCACGCATCCCTTCAAGTCGGCTATCAGCTGAACATCCGACGCTTCCAGCTCAAAGTCGAAGACATTGGCATTCTCCTGAATCCGAGCAGGGTTAACCGACTTGGGCAGCTGCAGATACCCTCTTTGCAGGCTCCAGCGGATACAGATCTGGGCGATGGAACGCCCGTATTTCCTGGCCAGTTCCTGCATCTCGGGCACCTGGAAGATCTGGCCGGTTCCGAGGGGCTGTAGGCCTCCAACAGAATGTTTCTGGAGCGGCAGTAATCCGCCGCTTCCTCCTGGGTCTCCCCTGGGGCAAAGCTTCATCTGGTTTACCATCGGGGGAACTGTGGCAGTTTCCATCAGAGCTTCGATGTGATGCTGCCGGAAATTGCTGATGCCGATGGCGCGGACACGGCCGGCTTTGTACAGCTCCTCAAAGGCTTTCCAGGTACCGGCGTTGGCCTCCTGCCAGTGGTCACGGAAGGCGATGGGATTCGGCCAGTGAATCAGAAATAAGTCGAGATACTTAAGTCCCAGCTTTTCCATCGTCCCCTCAAACGCCGCCATGGTCTTTTCGTAGCCGTGTTCGGTGTTGTTTAACTTCGAGGTAACGAAGAGCTCCTCCCGGCTGACACCACATTCCTTTATGGCTTTGCCCACGCTGTCTTCGTCCTCATACATTTCAGCGGTATCGATGGGCGGTATCCCGCTGCGATAGCAGCTTTCACCGATGATACGCAGACATCCCCGTCAGGTGTCTGCCACGTGCCGAAACCGATGCAGGGAATTTCCACCCCATTGGCGAGCTTGTAGCAGTCAGTTAATGATTTCATTGTTTTTCCTCCTGTTTCGTTTCTTGACAGATAATCAAATGATACTGTATGATAATCATAACTCTTAGCGTTAACGCTAAGTCAAGGCTTTTTTTCATTTGACCGTTTCATTGAACGTTTACCAGAGACAGGAGGTCCTTATATGGGATATACAATCAAACTTAGAGAAAAACACATCTCAGTCCAAACACTCTGCGATATTACGAAAAGGAGGGGCTGCTGCTCAATGTCGCGCGTACAAAAAGCGGCATCCGCAGTTACCCGACCAGGATCTGGAGCTGCTGGGATTAATTTCGTGCCTGAAAAACACGGATATGTCTATCAGGCAGATCCGCGACTTTGTTAATTTGAGCCACCAGGGACCGGAGACGCTGAAAGAAAGCGGTGTGAATTGCTGATCGCACACAAGTGTGAGGTAGAAAAACGCATGGAAGAAATGCAGGCAGCATCTTGAGAAGGTTGCCCATAAAATCGACCACTACACAAAAAAGAATATGAAGAGTATCAGCTGGAAAATAAGCAATGACGAAAAGGCCGGTACAGTCCGAAGTTACGGGCTATACCGGCATATGGGAACCTCTAAGAAATAATCGCGGCCATATTTTCAGAACTTGTTAAAACCGCCCCGCCCCCCGCTGTCTCCCGGAACCACCTTCCCGATTTTTTATCGAAAGCCGGCAGTGATCCTTTATATCCACCCGGATCATGCCATAGCGGTTCTTATACGCATTCTTCCACGACCAGCAGTCAAAGGGGCCCACAGATGGTAGCCAAAGCAGCTGCAGCCCTCCTCGATGGCCTTATGAAGCCAGATCAAGTGATCCCGTATAAATTCAATTCTGTAATCATCTTCCACGGTGCCGTCTGCACCAATAAACCGCTCCTCATCCTGCACTCCCATTCCATTCTCCGATATATACCAGGGAATATTGCCGTAATTGTCGCGCAGTTGGATGGCGATTTCATAGACGGCAGGCTCATATATCTCCCATCCTCTCGAAAAATTCATCTTCTGTCCCTCGTATGTGTATTCCTCGAAATACTTTTCCGGCATGAGGGGACCAGTAAACGGACTGCTCCTTCTCGTAACCCGCCTCGGATGGTAGTAATTCACTCCGAGAAAATCTACCGTATTGATGCGGATCACCTCTAAGTCCTCTTCTCTGGTCTCCGGGCAGATTCCTTCTTCTTTCAGCAGCTCCACCAGGGCTTTGGGATACTCCCCTTTATGGAAGGGTCCAGGAATGATTTGTTAAACAGCAGGTCGGCAGTCTCCGCACTCTTTTGTCCGCCTCATTCTCCGGCTCTTTGCAGTAGGTAGGCGTTAAATTCAGCACAATGCCGATCTGCCCGTCCCTGCCGCTCTTTTGAACGCCTTAACCGCCAGACTGCTGGCAAGCTGGAGATGATACGATACCAGCGCCGCCCTTTTTCGCATCGCAGACAGCCGGATAATGATTCTGATAGAGATAACCGCCTTCCGTGATGACAATCGGTTCATTGAAGGTAATCCACCGCTTCACCCTGTCTCCGAACAGTGCAAAGCATTGAGCCGCATACGCTGCAAATGCCTCCACCGTTTCCCGGTTTTCGAAGCCGCCCTTCTCCACCCAGTACATGGGCAGATCAAAGTGGTGAAGACACAGGATCGGCTCGATCCCCCGGCTAAGCAGTTCATCGATCACTGCATTATAAAACCCGGCGCCTTCCGGATTTACCGTTCCCTTCACAATCCTTGATGAGGCGGCTCCACTGAATGGAGGTGCGGTAGGAATTCATACCGATCTCCTTCATAAGTCCGGCATACTCCTTTATATTTGTGATAGAAATCCGAGGCCACGGACGGCCCGACTCCCTCGTAAAAACAGCTCCGGGGCCTGTTTAAACCAGTAATCCCATTCCATCTCCGCTTTTTGGTCCCCAAAGCTTCCCTCTGACTGGGGACCGGAGCTGGCCGCCCCCATAGAAAATCCTTACTGAACTGATAGTCCATTTTGTCCTCCTGCAATCGTGTAATCCGTTTATTTCTGCTGGTTCTTTGACTTGTTTTTGCGATGCATGTGATGCATGTATGAGCGGGCCCCGCCGTTTAACCGTTATGCATATCCGGCTGTCAGATGATGGTACAACGCCCCATACAGGTTTGCCTTATTTCCAAACCGGCAGGGGACGATCTCCGGCATCAGAAAGCCGAACTCCGTATTTTCAGCCAGCCGTTCCATCCGTTGACAGATTTCCGGGATAACGAAGGGAGCTTCGCTGATCCCTCCTCCCAGTACGATCAGTTCCGTGTCAAGTGTAAACTGGATCTGGAACAGGCCGACAGCCATAGCCTCATAGAACTCCTCCACCAGACGGACGGCATCGCAGTCTCCGGCCTCCGCCAGGCGGAACAGTTCTCTGCCGTCGGCATGCCTTCCTGTCCGTTCCTCATATCTTACGGCCTGGTTCACCATGGTATAGAACTCCACGTTCTCTTCCGGCCGCCTTCCCGGTTCACCAGATAATTGCCGAACTCGCCGGCGTTGTTGGACTTCTTCCCGGTATACCCGGCCGTCTACAACGATCGCGCCTCCGATTCCGGTTCCGCACACCACGGAAACCATATTCCGCCTGCCGGCTGCCGCCCCTTCCACAGTTCACCGAGAGCGCGCAATTTCCGTCATTTTCCATGGTGACAGGAATTCCGTTCAGGCGGCGGCTTACCGCCTCTGCAAGCGGAATACCATGGATATACGGGATTGCGCTGATGCCTCCCACCATGCCCGTACGGATGTCCACCGCTCCAGGAGAGCTGATTGCGCCCCACAATCCGCGTTCCGCAGGAGTCACCGCCGGAAGGCGCCGCCTCTTCACTCCCGGTCCCGTCTGCACCGCCTCATATCCCGTTCCATCTCCTCAAGCATTCTCTCCATGCCTTCCCTCGGAGTTGCAAAAGCCCCGCCCTGTCAAACGCCCCGTCTTTATCCGAAACGGCATATTTGACAGAAGTTCCTCCCAGATCAAAAATCAGGTAGAGATCCATCTTATCTTCTGCTCCCTCAAATAATCTCCATACCACACTATGATCTCCTGAATCCTTCCAAGCTCCGATTCCCGGCTGACACTGCGGTACAGCTCCTTATAGTGGTACAGCCACACTCCAGCCGCTCCGCCAGCTCCCAGGATCCGGTTTCTCACCATATTTAAACCGTAATCCCTCTCTGCGATGATCTTTTTCCCAGCTCGTTAAACAGGCCGATCCCTTCGACGGCTACGACAAACGCCTTCACCGCCGGCCGGTTACGGCTGTCCATATGGGGCAGAAGTCCGTACAGCTCTCCGGTAATTTCTTCAGACGGCGGTTCTTATCATCGACTCCCTCCATGGATTCCATGTGTTCCTGTAAATACTGTCTGTGGTCCTCCTCATATTCCGGTGCAGCTCCTGTCTTAAGTTCCTTAAACCGGACCGCCGTCTCCCCAGGTGAAGCCGTTAAGCGCCTGGGTCTTTGCCAGCACACCCACTAACCGCCCGGTGGAATCGCCGTATTCCATTTCCGAAATCTGTCTGTTGATCTCTTCAAAGTCCGGAATCTGCGTATTCCAGGAGAATGCGGCCCGTAGATCATGCCCGGTATACTGAATTCCGGATGATTGATATGCAGAAAAATCGCCCCAGTCTGTATTCAAAACCCGGCAGCCTTGTACTTCCGGGCATAATACACATAATTTTTATATTGCTGTAGGCATCTTCAACAGAGGAATCAGATAATTCCAGCCGCACACGCCGGGACAGAGATACTGGATGGCTCCGGCCCCATCGAGCGCCCGGTCTCATCCTCCCTCTGATTTCGCATATCCCCAGTTTAAGCAGATGGTCTCCGACGGAAGCTCCTTTAGAAGACTCCGGCGCTCCGGCAATGACGTCGCCCCAGAACATGGGCCGCTTACCGCAGGAAATCACGCATTCACACAACTCCTTTACGTAATCAATATAAAGTCTGTGAACTCCCAGCCTCCTCCTTCCGTCCACTGCTCCTTCCCTTTCCCAGATCGAAGGTCTCATCGGCACAGATGTTGAATTGGCCGGAAGAGAACAGGGCTGCGAATTCCCGGATCTTTCCCTTAATAAAGCCGGCGCTCTCCGGAGAAGACACATTGATGGTGTGGTGGTGCATACGTCCTCTCAGAGAAAAGGCATGGCCTCAGAGCCTTCCAGCTCACACAGATGGCTGTAATGCTTCGAGCCCAGGATTTTGTACAGGTGCCCGAAGGTGGACAGGGAAGGAACCAGCTCGATCCCGCGGTCGAGACAGTACCGGTCCAGTTCCAGGATCTCTTCCGCAGTCAGCGGCGTGTCATCTCTCCAGATTTCACTGAAATCACGGAACAGAAATGTGTGCTCAATATAGAGCTGCATCTGGTTCAGCTTATAAAAGGCCATCCGGTCAGCCAGCTTTTCAGCCAGGTCAGCTTCGGTACTCTTCCCTTGTGACATCATGGTAAAATCCGCGGTTTTCGATATCCGGCTCATCGCAGATACTCATGGCCGGAAGCACGGCCCCCTGCTGCCCCGCTATCTGCAGAAGCGTCTGCATTCCGCCAGAGCCCCTTCTCTCCGCCGGTGATAACCACCTTTCCGGCCGGATTTCCAGGGTATATCCCTGGCCCGGCGCATCGTTCTGACGCAGGATCATGTCCCCGCCTCTGCCCTTCCTCTGGTCAGAGCCGGCCGGTAACCAATCACGCCTTCCAAAGCCTCCAAAAAAGCCCTGCCTGCCTTGTCAGAAGCGGTCCGCAGGACTCTTCCAGCACAAGAAAGCTCCCATAGCCTATTGTAAACTCTCCTCTCTTCTTTCAGCCTTTTTTCGGCTGCGGTATTAGATTCATCTGTCTCTCTCCTCTTTTTCGGTGTTTCCATTCGCTGCTGTACTGTTTCTCAAGAAGCGGTATCCCGTATGCCCTTCCGGTCTCCTTAAGCCGCTCCATAAGACTCCAGACGGCCTCTGCAGTGCTCCGGACCACCTTCCCGCATCACAGTCCATAAGGGATCCTGATCCGAATCTGACTGCTTCATCATCCGGTCCGTCCAGTCTAATATCATCCGCGCTCCGCGGTCACAAAGCTCCGGCCGTTCTTTAACCAGATTATACAGCTGATGGGGATCGCTGTCCAGATCAAACACCATCTCCTCCGGCAGAAGGTGATACCCGCCGTGGATGGTGCGGATGTAGAGATAATGGTCAAACCGGACGCTGCGCTGGCAGACGTGGGCACACTGGGTCAGCACCGCATAAGGCTTCCCGCCGTCTTTTCCCGCCGAATAGCGCTTCCTTAAAGGAGGCTCCGTCATACCGGTAATCCCCGGACGTCTCTGTACCTAAAAGATCCTTCACCGTAGGAAGTAAATCCGTGTTGTCATACAGCCCCGAAACACGGCGTCCTCCCTCTGCTCCAGGCCATTTGATAATCAGGGGGATATGGCATACCGGCTCGTCGGCCATGCCGTGTTCTCCCATAGACCCCGAATTCTCCCAAATCCTCTCCGTGGTCTGCGGTAATGATAATCGCCAGATCTTCTCCGTAAAGTCCGTGTTCCTTAAGCCACGACGTGATCAGACCAATATTGTCATCGGTAAACTTAACGCTGTCATCGTAAAGGTCAATGAAATGCTTTGCCTCGTCTTTCGTCTTTAAGCTGCCCGGATGCTTTGGCCATCTGGAAAACGTCTCGTCATTCCACATATTGATTTCATTGGCGCCCGTGAGGGCCGATGTGCCGCAGATGCTCACAAAATTTCTGATCCGTAACCCAGTCGTCCGGCAGAGGCTCATCCTGAAATCGGCTCTTTCACCCTCCTCCGGGGTGCGGTACGGCGTATGCGGGTCCCAGTAATGGACGTGAAGAAACCAGTCCTCCATCTCCCGGTTCCGCTCCAGCCACTCTATAACCTTCGGTGTAACCATCTCGGCGGATTCCCTCCCCTAAGCCCCGGATTATAATACTCATCCAGGCCGGAGAGAAACCACCAGGCCGAGTGGCGTTCCGCAAAACTGGAAAATGAAACTGTGTGAAATCCGGCCCTTTTAAACTGCATAAAGAGCCCGTTCTCCGACACCTGATCCGTAAAGCTCCGCGTCTCCCCTGAAGCCGTAAATCCGCCGCCGTACCGCCATGACCCACGATCCCGCTATGGATTCCGTAGAGTCCGGTCACCATGGAGGCCCTGGAGGGAAGGCAGGGGGCATTGGGGCAGTAGTACCGCTCAAAAGCACACCCCCTTTCGCAATCTGATCCATCACGGGCGTGGTATTCCTTCCGTAGCCATAGCAGCCCATATGATCGGCCCTGAGTGTATCAATGTCAAACAGAATTACTTTCATCGCTTAAAAACACCACCTTAAAAGTCTTAATCTCGTATGGCCTGATGGTAAATGCAAAGCCATTCTGCTCCATTCTGACACCACACGATCCGTCGTCCGGCTCTTCCAGCAGACTGCATTCCATGACCTTCGCCGGTGTACAAAAAGGTTCACTTTCGCATTCACCCTCTGATTCCTGCTTTCATAGAGGCGCAGGATAACGCCGCTTCCGTCCTCGCTCCTCTTCACGGTCTCCAGGACAACGGAATCTCCCTCCACGCCCGCAAAGCTGTAAGTTTTTCCCGGGCACGCCGCCGTTCACTGCGAGAAGCGGCTGATTTAAATCCGCAGCCTCCTTCTGGGTATCCGCCTCCCTCCACGTTCCCTGATGAGGATACAGCGAATACGTAAATACGTGCTCCTCGTTGTCCGTGTCAGGATTCGGTTCGATACCCGATTTGATCAGCGTCAGTTCCAGCCGGCCTCCGCGGACGGAATGGCCGTACTTGCAGTCATTTAACAGACTGACCCCATATCCGCTCTCCGATACGTCCATCCACTTATGGCCACAGCTCTCAAAACGGGCTCTGTCCCAGCTCGTATTGGTATGGGTCTTTCGCACCACATTGCCGAACTGGATGTCAAACGCCGCCTCGTCCGTATGGACATCCACCGGGAAGCCTGCCTTTAACAGGTACTGGTGCTCCTTCCAGTCCACCCAGGTGTTAAAATCAATTCTGGGGCTGTGGGCATAGAACCGGATATCCTGTGTCATGCGGGAATGCATGAAGCTGCGCTTCACCGTAATCTGAAGGCACAGCGGCCCCACAGAGGTAACTTCAACTGACGCCGGCTCATCGAGATCCCAGTATTTTTCTGTATAGAATACGTCAATATCCCAGTTATCGTAGTAAATGGGCTTATCCTCGTATACCCGCAGGCGGTTCCCCGCTTCGTTCTCTTTCAGCACCTGACGGCCGGCTGTCAGATCGAAAAGGCTTGTAAAAGCTTCCATCCGCAGCCATATCCACGTTTGCAAACGGCGTGGTGATACTGAGGCCCTCTGCAGTCTTTAATACGGAGAACGGCTCTGTCTTTCCGCTGTCCGAAACGCCATGTTCCGCCGCGCCGTACACCGCGTATCCCTTGATGGAATCTCCCCCGTAAGGGAGTACCGCACGCCCCCGATCTCCTGGCTCGGCAAAGCACGTCACCCTGATTCGTCAACGCCGTCACTCCGGCCGGAAGGATCGTCAGGCTGCTGCGCGGAAATCCCAGAGTATTGAATACGGTCACACCGTCTCCTGCTCCTGCCACGGCTTCCTCCCGTGCTTTCAGCAGCGCACTTCCTCCTCTGCGATCTGTTCATACTCTCTCTTCGTCACCTCGTAGACTTCCTTAATCGAAGATCCCGGGAGAATATCGTGGAACTGGTTTAGCAGGACCATTTTCCACAGCCGTTCCAGTTCCTCCTTCGGGTAGGCCATGCCCTTTTTTCTCTGCCAGCACGGACAGCAGCTCCAGATCCATGAGAAGCAGCTCGCTCTTTCTGTTGGACCGCTTGTTCCGGGCCATGGAGGTGTACGTTCCCCTGTGGTATTCAAAATAGAACTCTCCGACCCACACGGGAAGCCGTCTGCTGTCCTTCACCCGATCTTCAAGCTCCGTAAAGTAGGTAAGGGAACTTTCCTGACGCACCTTCGGGACGCCGCGGATTCCCTTTTCCATCCGCCTGCCCGTCTCCAGCATCTCCCTGGTAGGGCCGCCGCCTCCGTCGCCGTAGCCGTAGGCGATTAAAATATCGTTGTTCATCTCCTTATTCTGATAGCGCTGCCAGCCGCCCATAATAGGCATCCGGATGCAGGATTCCGTTATATGTGGTAAAGAAGCGTTCCACGCTCTGTCCCACACCCAGAGTAGAGATAAAATGAGTCAATACCTTTGTCCCGTCGATTCCTTCCCACAGAAGCGTGTCGTCAGGAACCTTGTTGAACTGGTTCCAGGACAGCTTCGTCGTCATGAAATAATCGATCCCGCATTTCTTCATGATCTGCGGCAGCGCACCGGAATAGCCGAATACGTCAGGCAGCCACAGGACCCGGCTGTCCACGCCGAATTCCTCCATGAAAACCGTTTGCCGTATAAAAACTGGCGCACCAGACTCTCTCCGCTGGTTAAATTACAGTCGGCCTCCAGCCACATGCCGCCTTCCGGCTCCCACCGTCCTTCCAGAGCCCTCCTCTGAATCTCCGCATAGAGCTCCGGATACCGTTCCTTCACAAACGTGTAGAGTACCGGCTGGCTGGACATAAACCGGTACTCGGATATTCATCCATCAGCTTCAATACCGTGGCGAAGCTGCGGGCCGCTTTTTCCCGGACTGGGCCACGGTCCACCACCATGCCACATCGATGTGGGTGTGCCCTATGCAGGTGGCAATCACCGTATCGTCGCCCGCCAGGTCCTCATACAGCGCCTTTGCGATATAGGCCCGCGCCGCCTCCACGGAACGGTAAAATTCGTCAGAATAGACGTCCCGCAAATCCAGAAGGCTGATGGTATCATTTAATACGGTCAGGATATCAATGGCCGTCTTCCCTTTCTGGTCCATCCGGTCCATGGCCCATAACGGCACCTGGATATCATAATAAAGGTCCTTCACCGGTTCCGAGATTTCCTCTATATCCGCAATCAGGCGAAATTCCGGATGAAGGGTGCCTGAATACGCCTGCAGATCAACCGTCACCGTATCTCCCGCTGTCGCCGCCCGGTCAAGGAGGACCTCCCTGTGGTTCATATCGGCTCCTGAACCGCCTCTCCGTTGATAAATACCAGAAACTGCGGATTCTTGGCGTCGTCCCACTCCTCAATCTGAGTCCTGATCCGAAGCCATAAGCCTTTTTCCGCCATACTCCTCCGGAACAGTAAATACGGTCCGAAACCAGTAATGGCGGTCCGGCCCCGTACCAGTGCATCAGACGGCTGTCAAACGGTTCCCAGCTTTCCGCCGCCCGGTCGGCCTCCTCCGGCCGCAAAAAAGCCTTCCTTTACCTGCCAGCTGTCCAGTTCGAATTTCCGACAACCATTAATTTCTTCAGCTTGTCGGCGATTACCTCCGCCCTCTCCCTTGCAAAAATCATATGTCAATTCCTTTCTGAGCCCCGTATTCTCATCTCGGACGGGGTGGTATGGTAATATTGATTAAATTGCTGGTAAAAATAATTCATATTCGTGTAGCCTACAGAGGCCGCGATCACCGCGATCTTCTCATCGCTGTTCACGATCTGCTCCTGGCCATACAGAGCCGGTAGCACATCAGGTATTCCGAAAATTTCATTCCCGTTTCCTTGATGAATATCTGTCCCAGATACGTGGAATTCATGCGAAACTTATCGGCTATGATCTTCAGCGAGATATGGCCGCCGTACTGCCGCCACCATCAGGACAATCTTATGGATCAGAGGCGACATGGCCTCATATTCTATCTTCAGGATGGGATCACCGTTCTTCTGCTCCGCTTCCGGCAGCGTACCGTGAAGTTGTTCCATGATGACCTTGCGGATACACGCTTCCAGCTCCCCGGCTCCCACCGGCTTCAGCAAATAGTCCAGCGCTCCGCAGCGGAGGGCCTCCCTACATAGTGAAAGTCATCGTATCCGCTCATCATGATGTAATTCGAATGAATGCCAAGGCCGCTTAAGCACTCGATCAGCTCATATCCCATGTCATTGCCGATTCTGACATCCACCAGACAGATATCCGATTCCAGTCTATGATGCGCGACATGACTTCCAGAGAGGTTTTCGCAGTCCAAATCCGCCCCACGCCTAATTTCTCCCAGTCCAGAAGACGCTTTACCCTTCCAGGACATTGGGCTCATCATCTACAATCAGAACTGTAACCATGCGGCCTACTCCTTTCCCGGCAGCGTTGGAAGGAAAATATCTATTTTCAGTCCGCCTGCCTCCTGATTTTCAATATTCATGGTGAAGGCCTCTCCATAAAAATAATTGAGCCTCATGTAGACATTGCAGCCCGATGTCAGCTCCGGGATCATCTCCGCCCTCCACCATATTTTTTCTGATTTCCAGAAGCCGGTCCTTCGGAATCCCCAGGCCGTTGTCCGACATGGTAACGAGGATTCCGCCCTCTTTCTTCACCGCCTCCAGCATCAGAAGATTAAATTCACTCTCCCGGTCCATGCCGTGGTTAAAGAAATTCTCAGCCAGAGGCTGAGCCAGAACGCGATGGTTTCCACCTCTCCCTGCCTCCTCTTCAATATCAACCCGGTATACAAAGGTATCCTTAAACCGGAGGGCCATAAGCTTTAAATACATCTCCAGAAGCCCGGCCTCTTTCTTCAGGGGTATGACCTCCGGGCAGCGGATCAGCGTCCGGTAAAGCCGGCCCAGCCCCTCGATGGCCTCGGCCGTCTCCTGTCCTTCAAAAATAAGCGCCCTGGCCCTGATGCTTTCCAGTGTATTATAGAGAAAATGCGGATTGATCTGATGGCGCAGTGCCCTCATGGCCGTCTCCTGCTGCTTCAGCTTCAGCAAATACTCCTTTCGGATGTATTCATCCAGCTTGACACTCACCTCTGACAATGCGTCGGCAATCATCGTGTACTCATTGTAATGGCCGCCCCGCTTTTAAGGCCATGGTTCCCACCTCTATAAAAGAACCGTGCTCCATGGTCTTAAGCATATCCATAATATGGGAGAGGAACCGCGCCTCCCCCTGCAGATTGAAAAAGGTAATGATAACAGCCCCCGCCGCCAGCACCAGGACGGTTACCGCCAGCGTCGCGGCTCCCTCCCCGTTGGCGCGCCACAGAGAGACGATGTCCACAGCCGATATGTACTCACTGTCACCGGAGGAGTTGACGAATTCATAATAGAATACAGGCAGACCTCCCGTTCCACAGAAACCAGCCCTGAAAAGCCTCCTTTTCCAGACGCAGTCAGAATCCATTCCCGTCTCCCGTTCTCCCTTCACATGCTCATAAACCGTCATGTTCCCTTTCATCAGAGCCCAGTCATACGCCTGGCTGCTGCCTTTATACAGATCTTTGAGGAGCCGTAAAAAGTCATCGTTCCGAGATTCTTCATGACGGAATCCGGACTCCTCACTTCAAAGGATTCCAGCACCGTGTCACTTTCCGGTCTGTCCAGCACCTGCCATTCTCCCTTGATCCCGTAGCTCACCCGCATATTTCCGGAATTATTGTCCAGCCATATCACCTTTAACCCCTCGGGTGACCGTATCGTGACTGCATTTACCTTTAGCTGGCTGTTTACAAAACAGCTTCCGCATGTCGCCGGGCAGCCATGCGATCTGCATGCTGGAACGCGCGCTGTTTTCCTCTCTGCGGTTGGTATAATCCTGGCTGGTGATGCTTTCAAACAGAGTCTTTGTATCCTCCATCAGACTCGGCTTTGCATAAATGCCGTTTACATAATTTTCTAACTGTTCCGCCCTGTCTCTCTTCTGCTGCTCCAGCGTCATAAAGCCGGCTTGTACCTCCTGCCACCGGTTGTCCGCCCATATGTTTGTAAAAAAGCAGAGTGCGAAAATCAGGCAAAACAGGGATATAAAAATAATAGAACAGACCGTGCCTGTAAAACGCCTTCTGTATACACTGATTTTCAAGAATGAACCCGATGTCTTTTCATAAGCTTTTCCCTCTGTCCGTTCGTACTTGTTTTCTGCCGATTTCATTAATTATACAGTCGTTTTCTTTGATTCACAAGCAGATGCCTTTATCCGCATCCGGTCTGTCCTATATTGGTCATTTAGTTATAAAATTCATTAATCTGTTTCTGGGCTTCTGAACAACCGTGTCGAAGCCTGCGGCCTTTAATTCCTGGATCACGGCCGGAACCGCTGTCTCCGGGTCGGAAGCGCCGGTTAACAAGTCGTATTTGTACTTCTGCCATACGGTCAGGCAGTTGACATCTCATTCTGGATATTGGTCAGATCGAGGGAGAAGCCTAAGCAGGAAGAGGAAACCGCTTCCTCGTTCTGTTTCTTTACCTGATCCCACTGATCCGGGTCCGCATCCTCCGTAATGGACATGTTGAAGAAGGTTCCCTGTGTATAGGCGGCCAGCGGCCAGGTATCCGTCTGCTTTCTTTATCACGCCGTCTCCCACATATACAAACGTCTTATCCGGCACCCGTATGCCAGCATATCGCGCAGTTTGGAGTCGGTATTCACGAGCTGCAGGAATTTCAGACACTCACCCTTATATTTGGAGTTAATGGAAACGGCGTTCATGGAGCCCTGATGGTATCGGTAGAATAGAGCGGGCCGAATACCTTAAACGCGTCATACTTCTCCACACCGTTTAATACCTGCCATGTCGCAAACCGCGCTGGACCAGCCCTGTGCGGAAGCAAACGGGAGCTTCTTCTGCGGCTCAGTCAGAACATTGGCATCCGGATTGATGATGCCATCCTGATACCACTGGTGAAGCAGCTTGAAGATTCTCCATAATATCCGGCTGTTCCAGTGTACAGATTACCGTTCTGGTCTGACTCATCCACCTTCACCCGAGAGGCTGCAGACCGGCGGTCAGGCCGTCATACTCATTAAAGAAACCATTAAAGGGGCTGCCCTGTGACATCTGAAGCGGATAAAAGCCTTTGCCCTCTCCCTCCTTCATGTCGCGGAACGGTTTATCCAGGTCCTGCATCGTCCTGATATTATTAACATCAATGTGATATTTCTGCACATACTGGTCGTCAAAATACCAGAACTGTGCCATGGAGGAATCCTTATAGGTCGGTACCGAATAGACCTTTGCCTCCGATGGTCACGCCCTTCCAGAGCTGTTCAGAATCATCTCGTAAAGCTCCGGCGCCGTGGACTGCAGCTTATCGGATATATCTTCAAACGCGCCCATTTTCACAAAACGGCTGTAATTCGTGTTGTTTACAAACATCATGTCAAAATACTCGCCCGAGTTGATAATGGTATTCATCTTCTTCTCATAATCGCCCCAGCCGGCCACTTTCAAATCCAGCTTTACGTGAATCTTTTCCGCCAGATACTCATTGATCGCGTCCATATCCTGGTCAAAATCGCTGGGTGTGGTTCCTCCCACCGTCCAGTATACCAGAGTCGGAATGTTCCATCTGCCGTACCGGCCGCCGTGTCCTTTGCGGCCGCCCCGTCTTTTGTGCAGTGTCTCCCGCAGGAGCCTCCGCTTCTTTGGTATCCGTCTTCGCTGAACAGCCGGTCATTGTGCCGACTGCCAGCAGCCCGGCTAAACCGGCCGCCGCCGCTTTTTTCCATACATCTGTTTTCTTCATAAACAATCCTCTTCTTTCCTGATTATTCTATTATCAACGGGAATCCCGCCTGATAAGCAAGTTGTAAACCTCCGGCTGCAATCACCTTTGACGGCTCCGACTGTCAGTCCGGAGATAAAGTATTTCTGAAAAACGGGTATGCACATGCGATTGGCAGTACAATAATGACCACAATCGCCATACGGGCCGCTTCCTTTGGCATATTTGCCACCATATCCGCCATACTCGCTCCCATGGTGGCGGCGTTCTGCGCCAGCATGTTGATGTTGGTCATAATGGCATTCAAAAGCGCCTGCAGGAATAGAGACGCTGGTTGTCTATATACAGCATGGACTGGTACCAGTCGTTCCAGTAGGCAAAGCACAGAAACAGTCCAATGGTTGCAATAACCGGCAGGGAGATGGGAAGCACGATCTGAAAGAATATCTTAAACTGCGTCGCCCCATCCATTTTAGCCGATTCGATCAGTTCCTCCGGTATGGTCGTCTTGAAAAACGTCCTGCATATGACCACATTAAAGGAAGATACCGACAGGGGCAGGATCAGCGCCCACAAAGTATTCTTTAAATGCAGAAACTGGGATACGATGAAGTATGTAGAAACCAGGCCTCCGTTAAATACCATAGGAATGAAGACCAGCATGGTGAGAAATCCATTCAGTTTGTAGTCCGGCCTGGATAACACATATCCCATCAGTGTGGTGAGAAGCGTTCCCAGGGACGGTTCCCACGATAGTAACAAACAGGGACACGCCCAGCGCCCTGATGATTAACGCCCCCTGCTTCAGCAGGTAGCCGTATCCATCCAGGGATATAATCTTAGGAATCAGGCGGTAGCCGTAATCGGTAATGGACTGCTCCGCGGAGAAAGAGATCGAGACCACCAGCACCGCCGGTATCACGCAGATCAGGGCCAGAATCAGAAACATGATATTCAGCAGAATATTCGCCCTTCTGGATATCCTGTTGAAATTCTGTACATCGGCTGCTTCTTTCTGTTTTTTTGACATAGTATTCCTCCTTTATCATGGCTGAGTCTTCTTGTTATACAGTCTTCTAAATCATGGCGCTTTCCCGGTCAACATTTCGCACAACCGCATTGGCCGCAAGAATGGTGATGCAGCCGGCAACGGACTGACGAAGGCGGCTGCCGACGCCATTCCCGTAGTGGACGACATGAGCTGTTTGTATACAAATACATCCAGTGTATACGTCACGTTATACAGGGAATTCGGAGTCTCTGGGCACCTGATAGAACAGGCCGAAATCAGAATAGAAGATACGGCCGACAGCCATAATAAACATCATGATAATGACTGTCCGCATCAGTGGAAGCGTCACCCATTTCATCTGTTGCCACACGCTGGCCCCGTCGATGCAGGCCGCCTCATAATACGTTTTATCGATTCCGGTAATGGTGGCAAGATACACGACCATGCTGTACCCCAGATTCTTCCAGAGATACATGAAAATCAAAAAGCCAGGCCACAGCTTCGGAACCATGTACCACTGTCTGGGGTCCTGACCGAGCCCTTCCATCAGGTTATTTAACATTCCTTTGTCAAAGCTTAAAAACGCCCATACCAGCGCGGTTACGACCACCCAGGACAGAAAATACGGCAGAAACATGGCCGTTTGAAATACCTTCGCCATGCGCTGGTTGTGAAGCTGTCCGATTAACAGCGCCATGGTCACGGGAACTACAATGTTTAAGATAATGAAGGTGATATTATAGAGAATAGTGTTTCTGAGTATCATCCAGATATCCCCGGACGAAAACAGGAATTTGAAGTTGTCCAGCCCGCACCAGGCGCTGGTTAGAATGCTGTGCAGAAATCCCCCGTTAATGGTATACTTTTTAAATGCAATCACAATACCAAACATGGGCAAAAACGAGAACAGTATATACCAGACTGCAGTTGGAAATGCCAGTATGGTTAACTCCGTATCGTCCCTGTTCCACTTCCGCTTTTCCCCGGCCTCTTTTTCATATCTGCCATAAAATATGCCTCCTTTTTCTTTTCATTGTTCTTTTCATATCTAAAAAATATTATAATCTATGCATTTTTACTTTTCTATCTATGATTTCTTATATAGTATCCTGTAAATCTTAGGTATTATTGAAATTTTTGGATCTCACTTTTGTGCATATTGTACATATATTTTTTATTATTTCCATCCCCTCCGTGATTTTTCATCTCATCTTTTTACCGGTATATCTAACGTTTCTGAGATAGACAATCCCCTCTGTATTTTTTATACTGAACACAGAGATAAAACGAACGCAAAGACCGAAAGAGAGGAAGAAAGAATAATGGATGAACGAAGACAAATGCAGTCAGACGCACGGGACAATATTCTGCTGATCACCACGGATCAGCAGCGTTTCGATACCATAAACGCCTGGGGGAACCAGAGTATTTTTACGCCGCACATAAATTATATGGCTGCCATGGGAACCAGCTTTACCAGCTGTTACGCCTCCTGCCCCATCTGCGTGCCCCTCCAGGACCACCATCATGACAGGAATTGACGGATACGAAAGCGGCGTCGTATCCAACGCGGATCACCGGGCTTTTATGGAAGCGCAGACAGCAGACGGCTGACGCTCCCGGCTGTGCTGACCGATGCCGGATATCAGACGTGTGCAAAAGGAAAGATGCACTTTGAACCGGCCAGGGCCTGCTACGGCTTCGAGCAGATGTCCCTGCCCTTAGACTACATGCGCTCCTGCGACAAAAGGGGCGACCGCATACGTCCCAAAGTCCACGGTGTCGGCGAATGTCTCATGGAGCCCGTGATTTCCACCGTCGATGTCAGGGACAGCATGACCACCTGGATTGGGGATGAGGCCATCGATTTCATCGAGACCAGAGATCCCCTGCGCCCGTTCTTCCTGTGGACCAGCCTTACAAAGCCCCATCCCCCTTTCGATCCCTGCCGGGATTTCTGGGAACTGTACCGGCAGATTTCCATGCCGGAACCGGTATACGGTGACTGGTCCCGGACTCTGGAAGGCACTCCCCAGGGATTCCTGGCCGGTTCTTATGAAAATACGGATATGCATCTCTTCGGCCCCGAACAGATCGCTGCCAGCCGCAGGGCATACTACGCTTGCATCACACAGGTGGATTACCAGCTGGGCCGCCTGTTCGGCGCGTTAAGGGAAAACGGCCTTTGGAAAATACCTGGATTTTATTTACCTCGGATCACGGAGAAATGCTGGGAGACCATTACATGTCCCAAAAGAATCTGTTTTTTGAGGGCTCCGCCCACGTGCCGTTCATCATCGTCCCTCCGGCCGGACGTGGATTGTCCATAACAACCGGATCGACCGTGTGATCACACTGGCAGACGTATTTCCCACTGTACTGGCCATGGCGGGACTCCCGCTCCGAAGGAGAAACGCGGAGAAAACCTGTTGAAGTGGATCGGCGGAAAAAGACAGGATGAAAAGAATTTTCTATGGGGACAGCCTTCATACAAATTTCTGTGTGATGGAAAACCGGAAAAAACTAATTTACACGAGAATCGGCAGCAGCCTGCTGCTGTTTGATCTGGAGACGGATCCCATGGAACGCCATAATCTGGCGGATGATCCGGAATACGCAAAATGCAGGGAACGGCTATGGACCTTATTAATCAGCCACGTAAAGAAAACCGCTCCCCAGGTGTTAAGGCCTGACAGCGGCACGGACACTTCCGATGCTTTTATTCCATCCCCGCTCCCCGTTTTCCCGGAGACATGCCCGGACGATGGCTGGGATTTCATTACCATGATTATACGGTAGATACGTTTCATTGAACGATGCGACCGTATCATCGATATTTTAGCACCGTTTGACATTTTCGCATGCAGATACTAAAATAAAATCACATATAATTCCGTCAAAGAACCGCGGGCAGATAAAAATGATAAAAAACAAAATCAGATGAATCGAGGTATCATCCATGAAAAACCACTGATCGGGCTTACTCCCTCACACAACACAGATAATCATGACATTCAGATGCGCCCCACCTACTTAAAGGCGGTCACAGCCGCCGGCGCCATTCCCGTGGTGCTTCCGCTGACCTCGTCTGAGGAAGATTTAAAAGCAGCTTGTGGACACGTTAGACGGGGTTTCTCTTTACCGGAGGCCCGATGTCCACCCCTTCCTCTTTGGGGAAGAGACGCTGATCACTGCGGCAGTGTTTCCACGGAAAGGATCAGATGGAGCTTGCGCTCCTTCCCCTGGTTATGGAGACCGGCAAGCCCGTTCTCGGTATCTGCCGCGGGGTACAGCTGCTAAATATCGGTCTGGGCGGCACCATCTGGCAGGATATTCCCAGCCAGGTAAAGAGCGACTTCCCGCTGGCGCATACACAGCCGTTCGCCTACACGCTTCCGTCCCACACCGTGACAGTCAAACCGGGCAGCCGGCTGGCAGAGATCACGGGGGCGGAGACGCTTTCGGTCAACAGTATGCATCACCAGGCCGTAAAGGACGTGGCCCCAGCCTCACCGCCTCGGCCTTCTCCTCCGACCGCCTGGTCGAGGCGGTGGAAATGCCGGATTATCCGTTTTTCATCGGCGTCCAGTGGCATCCGGAATACTTATGGGAGAAGAATGAAGCCGCTTCCAGGCTCTTCGCCGCGTTTGCAAAGGCCGCCGGCGCACGCTGTACTACAGGAACGCACTTCCCAGCAGCTGCAATCAGCACCACGCTGAACAGAATGCAGACACAGCCCGATCTTTCTCGTGGTAAACAGCTCTCCCTAAAACCAGGACGCCCAGAATCACACTTGTGATCGGCTCCAGGGTAGAGAGGATCGCTGCCGCCACGGCACCCGTATACCGGATTCCCAGCTGGAATAAGCTGATCGCGCCCACAGAGGTACAGAGGGACACCAGAAAGGCGAAGAACCAGGCCTGGCCGGTCAAGATGGAGCGTCAGCTGTCCTGTCACCCTCCATAGATTCCCGACAGGACAGCGCCGAACAGGCATAAGTAGAACGACAGCTTAAAGTAGTGCATGTTCTTGATCCCGCGATTTATCCATGACAATCATATGAACACTGTAGAACAGGCCGGACAGAAGTGCCAGAAAGATTCCTGCGCCGCTGCCCCGAGCCCGCAGAAACATTTTCCAGAAACAACAGGGTGCCGGCGGCTCCGCAGAGCAGAGCCAGCACCTTTTTTTACCGTGATCCCTTCCTTAAAATCAGGACGCGCAGCCCCACAGTCACCAGCACAGGATACACGAAATGGAGCGTAGTCGCCATTCCCACAGGTATGTATGAATAGGACATATAAAGCGTCACCGTAGTTGCAAAAGCCCCGAACACGCCGCATACGGACACAGGCATTCTCCACGCCTGTTTCCACCCTGAGCGGAATCCCTTTATCTTCAGGATCAGGAACAGTACGGGCAGGGACAGGAAACAGCGCAGGAATGTCATCGTGATCCCATTCGCCCCGCCGTCGTAGGAAATCCTTGCCAGAACAGGGTGTAAATCCAAATATGACGGCTGATACGGCCGTGAATATGATTCCTTTATAAGTCTGATTTGCTTGCATGGCAATTCTTCCTAACAATCACTGCATAGATATTATATGTTGCAGCCGATCCGTCCCCGTATCTGCACCACACGGGTCCGCAGCCCGGTTCATCAGATGATGGAATGGAAGCATATGTTCAGGCATTCCGACTTAATATCCCCGCAGAACACATCATAGCTCTGCGATTTCAGAAAATGTTCCACCTTTTCCGGCGATGATGCCCAATTGAGACGATGCGGCAGAGCAGGGACAAATTCTTGTCTCCATCCCGCTTTGTCTTGATCATCACCAGTACTTTTATGATATCCTGCTCCCACAGGATAGGTGTTTTTAAGATGCAGACGTAACAGCCGGCATTCTTCAAGAATCCTTCCCAGGTCCTGAATATGGGCGATCCCATTGCCCACCTCATTGGCCCGGAATGCATTTTTCCAGTCCAGCTCCGTGGCAATCAGGCCGCGGGCGGCCAGACAGCGGTATAAGTTCTCCATGACCTCTTCCCGGTTTTCCCCTCCAGACCGAAAATGCCGAATTCCGGCTTTAAATACTGTTCTATCTGTACCTGCTCCAGCTTATATTCCGCAATTGCACTGCAGACCTCACTGGTGGAATCCCCGTCCTGTATCTCATAGTACGGCAGCTCTGACGGAAGACGGTAGTCACTGACGTAGATCAGATACTGGAGCTGGTTTAAATAACCGGTATTGTGGTATCTGTCCAGCCACACCAGTTCATAGCCATCCCTTCGGGAAGACTCTCCGAAAGCTCATTATAGTAGATCAGAGCCCGAGAGCCCTAAGTCCCCGCAAAAGCCGATCTTAAACTTCTTCCGCTTCTCATGGGTACTGATGATCATGTTGAATGCAGGCACCAGATAGGCAAACTCATTATTGTCCATCTGAACGCCAAACAGCTTTTCTATGATTCCGCTGGCCGAGTGGGCCACCTTGGTGGCAAATAAATAACGGCGCAGATTCTCAAACAGAAGCGGATTTCTGACAATCAGATGCGTTCTGAGCCTTAAGACCATAGGTTCAATGCTGGAATATAAAAAATCGAGAAACACGGGATCATTGGTAAAATCCAGTTCAAAGTTATCCTTTACCTCCCGCATGATTTCCGTCACACACTGCTTTAACGTGGCGTGCTCTCCGAGCCCACAGGCCCGCTGTCCGGCATTTTCTTACTCAGTATATGGAGGGCAAAATACTCCCGCTCTTTCTCTGAAATCGATACGGAATAGAGTTTTTCCAGCTGATCCGCGACCTCCCCTGCCGCGTACCGCTCCCTCACATATTCCACTGTCATGGTATGGCCCGGCAGCTCCCCGATGCCGCAGCGCCTTCATGCGCAGCACACTGACATACATGTGACTGGCCAGATCCACGGCCAAAACGGCGACAGCCGGATCTTATTGGCACGGCATGCCTCCCAGACGATACGGACAAGAGTGTCCCTCTGGGCATCCCAGTCATACTTCCCGCCGTCAGCCCGCCTCTGCACCATAACCTGCAGCTTATCATCGTACCGGAAGAAGTATTCTGCTATACAGAGGCGCTTATCCAGCTCATCACCGGTGACGCCGATTCCCCGGCGCAGGTTCACGTCAATTTCCAGGCGGAACTTTGCAAGAAGGGTCCGGGCGCGGTTTAAGTCCTGGGTGAGCGTCGAACGGCTGATGTAAAACGTATCCATCAGCTCCTCCGCCTTATAGTACGGCTTTCCGATCAGCAGCTTGTTGATGATATAGATCACCCTCTGAAAATTATACCGGAACACCTCGCCCTTATTTTTCCGCAGATTTGCCCGAAGCGCCTTCGACAGCCCCTCCATGTCGGAGCCGTCTCCCACCAGCAGGCGGTAGCCGTAAGAACGTTTCGATTCGATCTCCACGCCATACTCCTTTAAGAAGCTCTGAAGCCCTTTAAGTCATACTTTACCGTGCGCACAGAAACCCCGGCTGCTTCTGCGAGAGCAGCCGAGGTTACATACGTTTTCCTGCCTAACATCGTTTTTATCATGATGACATATCTGGTTCTTGCCTCAACCATGAGCTTCTGACCTTTCCGGGTTCGCCAGGATTAAAGGATGTGAAGAAGGGAACCTATCACACCTACTGCAATAGTAATTAATAAGATTGTAGTTGATTTGCAGCCTTTTTTCAAGAGGCCAAACATCGCCAGGGTGTACAAAAGCGGAAGCAGGAGCGGGAAAATCTGATCTAAGTATCCCTGCAGTTCAAATGCCGTCTCCCCGATGGTAAAGGTAAGCGGAGTCTTCATCGCAACCATGGAGGCACTCATGGCGCCGATTACCATAAGGCCGACGATTGACGCGCCCTTGGAAATCATTTTTAAGATGCCTGCGCTCTTCGAGTTGCTCATTAAGCCCGCGCCGAACTGATAGCCCAGCACAGTGCCGTAGTAACGGATCAGCAGATGCGGAACGTTGAAAATAATTAAGAACAGAATCGCACCCAGAACGCTTCCCTGCTGTGCAAGGGATAAGCCGATGCCCGCGGCGATGATTCTCAGTGTGCCCCAGAAGAAGGAATCGCCGATTCCGGCTAACGGACCCATGAGTCCTACCTTTACGTTATTGATGATATCCTTTGTCAAAGTCCTTGTTCTCACTGGCTTCCTTCTCCATGGCTGCTGTAACGCCGCTGATGACGGATACCATATGAGGTGTGGTGTTGAAGATCGCCATATGGCGTTTTAAGGCTTCCGCCTGTCCTTCTTTTGTTTTATAGAAACGCTTGATGGCCGGCCACATCCCCACGGAGAAGCCCAGGGCCTGCTGTCTTTCGTAGTTATAGGAGGCCTCCAGCAGGAATGAATTCCAGAACAGGCCATTGACCATTTTTTGTCTTCAGCAGACATTTTTTGCTTACTCATCGAACAAATCCTCCTCTTCCTCTGAACTTACGGCGCCGCCGCTGTCACATTTCCTCCCGCGCCTCTTTCATAGCAGATGACAAAGGCCAGCACGACGCCCATAATGGTCACCGCCATGATCGGCAGATTCAAATAGGAAATCAGAATAAATCCAAATACGAAGTAAATCGCATTGCGTTTCTCCATCATCGGAAGCAGAAGCAGTGCAAAACCGACTGCCGGAAGGAGTCCGCCCGCTACAGAGAGACCATTTAAGATCACCTGCGGAATATTGTTTACAAATGCCTCAACCGCCGGTGAACCGAAGAGCAGAGCCACAAAGCCTACTACGAAATACATGAAACACTGAAGCAGAAGACCGCCGATGTTTAATGCGTACAACTTTTTATGTCTCCCGCCTCCGCTAACTTCATGGCGAGATCCATGAACCAGCTTCGGATAATAAACACGATAACCTTTAATGACTGGGCCAGAATCGCGATAGGAAGTGCCAGTGCCAGAGCAATATCGGCGCCCTGTCCGGACTGGATCGCAAACGCCGTACCGAGTCCCGCGCCGACTAATACATCCGGCGGAACCGCGGCTCCGATCTGAATAGCGCCCATAAATACCAGTTCCAGAGTGGCTCCGACCATGACACCGGTCTGTAAATCTCCCAGCAGTGCGCCGATCACCGGCGACACCACGATCGGCCGGATCACCATAGGTGTACCGCCTAATTTTTCCAGGAACCACAATACTGCCATTGCGAGTCCAACTAAGATTGCTGCCTGCATAATTTCATTTCCCCCTTTTAAAATTTCTTACGTAAGTCCGCATACTTTGCCATTGCCGTGGATGGCACTTCCTGAACCTCGATGGTATAGCCCGCGGCCGCGATCTCATCCAGGTTCCTTAAGTCCTCTTCATCCACATAAACGGCCTTGGAAAACAGCTTCTTACCGTCCGCCATCTGAATTCCTCCTAAGTTGACTACTGGCTTCTCCTCCAGCTTCTTTAAAAGGCCGTTGGCATCGGCCGGACTACCGCAGATTGCAAATACTTTCATGTCCTTCAGTTTCGGATTATTGATCAGTTCGCCGCTTCCTCCACGCTTCTGGTGGCCAGCTTCACGCCTTCCGGGCAGCACATCTTGATCACGCCCTTCCGAAACTCGTCTGCCGCAGCCGCGTCGCTGGCGATTACGATGGCGTTATAGCTGAGCGCCGATTTCCAGCTGTAAGCTACCTGGCCGTGCAGAAGTCTGTCATCAATTCTTAATTTTACTATCATATCGATATCTCCCTTATCTTAGAAATCAAAGTCATCTGAGGAATCGACGGCGTCTTCCATTTCCACAACCATAAGCTGTTCTCTGGCCAGAGCCACTGTATTCTTCAGCTGATCCGCTGTAATGGGGCGTCCCCATCCAGCAGAGTGACGAGTTCCAACACCAGCGGCAGATTCGCCCCGGTGACGATCAGGCTGTTCTTCAGCCGTTTTCCCATGATTTTCTGGTTCACGCTACCAAAAAATGCATCTGTGATCACCAGAACCTGATCTCCCTCTCCGAGAGATTCCGCATAGTCGTCTATCTGTGTTTCCAGAGGTGTTTCCGTGACAAATGCGTTAATACAGGTGATGTCTTCCCGCTTTCCCATAATCAGGGACAGCGCGCTTTCCAGGCCATCCGCAAATCTTGCGTGGGCCGCGATGAGCATTCGTTTCATTTTATTTCCTCCTTTACTGCTCTGCCGTTATTTTAAGTTTTTACCATTGGCATTTCACTCTTTCACGTTTTACAATGTTTTTGTGATGTACTTGCTGACTACCGCGTTGACGCCTCTGTGTAAATCTCTTCCGCGGTCATCCGCCATTCGGTATGCCAGAACCTGAACACGGTCACGTATTCCAGTCCGAAGAAGTAACGGCTGGCCGGACTGATGAATAGATCCCGCCCTCCAGCGGTTCCTCGCCTACCAGGGCACAGAAGCCGATCTGTTCCTTGATGAAGCGGGCAATCGCCTTCGCCTTCCCATCATCCTCTCCCTTGTGATGTAAAATAAGGAAGAGTGTGGCATCATCAAAAGAGTTCTGAGGGCCATGGATAAACTCTTCCAGCTCGAAGCTTCTTGTCATCATGGGAACCATCTCCATAACCTTAATATCCCCTTCGTTGACGATTGGATACAGGTCTCCGGTTCCGGCCATCATCATTTTGCTTCTTCTTAACAGTGAAAATTTGTGAGCCTGATACCAGCTTCCGTTGCCGCTTCCACGGCGGGAAGATTCTGAATCATGGCGTCAAAATCTTTTGATATTCTGCCTCCTCTTTGGCGGTAACCGTTCCGTTATAGACACCTGCGGCAAGTCCCAGCATCATACAGACGGCCGCCGATGTGGAAAACCGATGGTACGGTACATGAATTCTTCCTGCCCGCATCCCATATCCAGGTGGAAACCCGCCATCCTTGCAATGGAAGCCTCCGCATCTGCAGTGATCGCCATACAGGGTCTGGCCTGCATTCCGGATCTTCTCCAGAGCCTGATAAACAAGCTTTGGTCTCCCCTCCCTGGGAAATTACCACATATACCGTCGAATCCGTATCACCTGCCTCCCGACTCAGTTCCGTATCGGCTTCATAATTTACAAATAAATTCGGATACTTGAAATCCGTCTCTATTCCGCACTGATTTTTAATAAACAGCTTCGCCGTATGGGCGCTGTTGTAAGAAGAACCGCTGGCAATAAAAACAAGCCGTCCAACTTTCTTTTATTCCTCTCCCTGACAGATAATCCGCAATATTCTTCGCGCTCCGGATAACTGTCCCTGATTCCTTTCAGACTTTTTGGAATCCTTTCAATACAATCTAATACAGTTGTCATATTCTGCACCTCCTGACAAATCACAGTATAGTCTTTTAGATAAAAGTATTCAAATTGTATTTTTGCACTATACAAAGTGCAAAAAACAGGTATTGATAAAATTTAATGACAGACCGGGAAAATGATCCGAGAATAAAATTACAGGAATAATACTGCCGGACTGAACGTCCGGCAGCTAAAAAATCATCTGTGTTTTTCTGTCTCTTCCCGTTGTACTCAAGCATTATGCTCTTTTTCCTGCTTTTTCAGAAGCGTCTGGCGGATTTCAAATACTTCTGCTGTAATTCATAAAGTCGATATTCTGCTGAGATTCGCCTGCTGCGGGATCTGAGGCTGCTGATCCGGCTGCGGCGGCATTCCGTTTACCTCTATTACTATATGAAACAAATTCCCCCTATCTGACGTATTTCGTCCATCGTGTTACATAATCGATATTATGTGATAAGGAATCGGGCCGCCTGCAGATGGACCGACTGATATATGGCTCATAACCCAATCATAATATAAAAAAGCACACCAAAACAGAGAGAGTCTGGGTCGTCAAACAATTCCATTGATCCGATTCATTTTTGTGTTTTATTATGGAAGCTTCCATACAACTTGTTATTGCAAAACGCGTTCTTTGGTTCATAATGGATTATGTAGCAGCCTGTCAGGTATGCCTGTTATCACATAATATCGATTATGTGATATTTTTTGCGCGTTACAGGAGCAGCTTCTATCCGGGACAGGGAACGGAGACATTCTTCTTCTGTCGTGGAGGTATAAATCCTGGTTGTCTCAATATTGGCATGCCCCAGAATATCCGCAAGCCTGACGATATCTTTTTCAAGCCTGTAATACGTCAGCGCAAACAGATGGCGCAGATTATGGGGAAACACTTTCTGCGGTTCAATTCCGGCATTTTTGCACAGCGCCTTCATCTCAGCCCAGATATTGCATCGGTTCAGCGGTTTTCCGCTCTTTGTGATAAAAACGGGGCCTGTCGTTATTTTTCTCTCCTTACAGTAATGTTTCAGCTGCTTCTGCAGTTTTTTCGGCAGAAAGACCGCCCGTTCTTTTCCCTTACCGTCAATACAGATACTTCCGCTGCGAAGTGCCTCTACGGTTATACAGCGGTGTTCGCTGACCCGGATTCCGGTACTGCAAAGAGTCTGAATCAACAGGCTGAGCCTCTCGTCCTTCTTCTCCCTGGCCGCCCGGACCAGCCGCTTATATTCCTCCACACTCATTTCCCTGCTTCGTTCCCGAAATGAGACACGCTGGACCTTTAACAGCCTGACCTGGAGATCGCGCCTTCCGCAGAAGCCGAAAAACGGTTTAATGCCACCAGCATGCTGTTCGCACTGGTTGATTTATACTGTGCCGCCAGCTTTCTCTTATATTCAAGAACCATCTCCTTTGATACCTCGGTTTTCTCCGGCAGCCAGGTGAAAAACGCCTGTACATCTCTCCTGTATTTTTCAATGGTAGCCGCTGCACGTTCCTCATCGATCAGGAACTGTTTAAATTTTCTCCAATTGGGTTTCCGTATCCGTCATCATGTCTGCATAGACCGTGTCCTTTCTTTTTTTAATATTATAACCAGCATTGGGGGATTCATTTTCAAAAGCATGGTTATTGATCGGAGAACGGAAGTTTTTGATGTCATTTGCAGGGCCAGCAAAAAGCGGCCTGACCATTGAAGTCACACCGCTTTCATACGCTTATTGCAGTTATTTTATTTTTCATCTCTGTATCTTCCTTATCACAAGCTTTATCATTCTGTTCGTTACGGTTCTTTACGGTTTTATCCTGGGATTTCTGCTGCTTTAAAGCTTCTTTCCGTTTCTCCCGAATTTCTTCTTACGGTTAAAAAGGATCTTCGAGGCTGCAGCCTCGGCACGCCCTTTGTTATCTTTCTGATACGAACGGAGAAGCTCGTCCAGCTGTTTGAAACGCTCTTCTTCCTTTTCATCCTTCACCCGCATCAAATATTCCAGCTCTTTTACGACCTTGTCATTTACAATACTGCTGACGTCCTGGCTCAGCTGTTCATTGTTGACCTCCAGGGCCCGTCCAATGATGTGATTCATGATTTCCTGGAACTGCTCCATTTTCTCCTGTGCGATCATTACCTGCGCCGTGTTCTGTACTTCAGCAAGTCCCGTCTCTCCGTCTCCGCTGTCCGTGACCACCGCACTCTTTTTAAGGCCCGTGTCACTGATTCCTCCAGAAGCTCGTCCGGTATCACCGGATCATTTCCGTCTTCCATGATTTTATCGAGCGCTGTCTTGATGGCTTTTAACTGGTATCCTTTTTCCTTCAGTTCCTTGATCTGCTGGAATAAACGGATGTAGTGCTTCGGTGTAATACCGGTGTCCCATCTCATTTCTTGGAATCGCAAGCTCAAGCTCGTCCTCCCAGTAGCGAAGTACGTGGGACTCACATCCACCTTTTTAGATGCGTCCGATATTAAGTAATGTATCTCAGCCATAGCTATATCCTCTCCTTTGGTTCGTATAGTTTCATAACTTACTATTTATATCTTATGCGGAGAGGAGAAGGATTATGATTCATTCTGAAAAATATTTTTGAAGAGCTTCATAATCTTTCTCTGCTTTGCATACTACATTTCTTCCCGGAGAAGCTGCAGGGCAATGGCTTCATTTGACTGGTCTTCATCCGCTGCAATCATATTCATAACCTTTCTTACATAATCAATTTCCAGTTCCAGCGCTTCGGCGGCCTGCTCCGGAGTGTTTTGCTTTTTGATATTTCCTGCGGATTAGTGCAATTACTTCGGCTTTGCCTTCCGCTTTTCCTTCGGTTTTTCCTTCCGCCCTCTCCCGGTCAATAATATCACACATAATATTGATTCCTCCTTCTTTTTCTTTGAAAAGTTTTACTCGCTTTACCAGATTGGGAAATGTTTCTTTGTATATTTTGTTCTCCTGCATAAGTTTCCTCTCTTTCGTTTTCATTATGCAGGAACAGTGGTGCTCATATCCTGCATGGTTTTTAAATGGGATATTTGTAGCAAGATACGAGTGGGGGGGGGGTAGATTGATGAAGTATAAATTACTGGGGAGGTGGTATGATGTGATATGATTCTATTGTAGCATGGGGTGGGGGGAATTGCAATGGGAGAGAGAAGGAGATTAAGGGAGGTGGGGATAAGAATGGATGGACGGCTGGACGGGGCGGGCGCCCGTCGGCGCGTGGGTGGATGGAGGGATTTAGCCCGCAGGAGCCAGGAATACGAAGCAGGAAGGTTCTCCAACATAATCGGATCTGATACAGCTTTCGCAGAACCTTCCTGCTTCGTATTCCTGGGGGCGTTCGCCCCAAAACTCATGGGCTCCCGGCGGAAAACAAACTCATGGTGCGAGCTTGTTTTCCGCGCGGGCCATACCTCTTTTTCTATCCTGCTCATTGCTTGGCCATGTTTGCGAACTTCGTAAACTCCGGTCTCCATACCAGATTGACGGTTCCTATGGGACCGTTTCTCTGCTTGGCAATAATGACCTCAGCTATATTCGGCATATCTGTATCTTTATTATAATAATCATCTCGATAAAGAAACATAACAACGTCCGCATCCTGCTCAATCGCTCCTGACTCTCGTAAGTCTGACAACATCGGGCGATGATCCTGCCTGTCTCACACGCTCGGCTTAACTGCGATAACGCGATTACCGGCGCACTTAACTCCCTCGCCAGCGCTTTTAAGGATCTCGAGATCTCTGAGATCTCCTGCTGACGGTTGTCTCCGCCGCCTTTTCCGCTTCCGCTCATTAACTGTAAGTAGTCAATGATTACTCACTTGAATCCATACTCCTAATTTCATCTTACGGCACTTTGACCGCAGCTCCATAATCGAGATACCCGGCGTGTCATCTATGATCAGCTTTGAATTGCCAATGACTCCGATTCCTTCTACAACCGCATCCCAGTCGGAGTCGGACAGCGTTCCGGTTCGAAGCTTTTGGAGTCTACGTTGGACTCCATCGCCAGCATACGGTTTACTAACTGCTCCTTCGACATCTCCAGACTGAATACCATGCACGGCAGCCCTTTTTTTACTGCAATATGATCGACCAGATTCAATACGAACGCCGTCTTTCCCATGGAAGGACGGGCGGCGATCAGAACAAAGTCGGAGGGCTGTAAACCCGATGTCTTGTAATCCAGATCGATAAAGCCGGTCGGGATTCCCGTTACCGTTCCCTGGTTTTTGGAGGCCTTCTTCGATCTTTTCCAGAACGTTCATCGACTACCTGCCGGATGGGGACGAAATCGCCGGAATTCCTCTGCAGTACCAGTCGAATACCGTTTTCTCCGTCGTCGCCAGGATTGTTTCCAGCGGCTCTTTTTGCCTGCGTAACACGTGTTGGCAATGTCTCTCGTTGACCTTGATCAGTCTCCGTAAACAGCTTTCTCCCGCACAATGTTTGCATATGATTTTACATTGGCCGAAGTAGGAACTGTCGTGATGATGTCCCGTCACGAAGTCAAGACTGCTGACCTCGGGCGGGACATCCTTTTCCTTTAACCGGTTCTGGAGCGTAATTAAATCCACCGGCCTGTTCTCATTGAAAAGCTCTACCATGGATTCAAACATCACACCATACTGGTGCTGGTAGAAATCATCTGCCGCTATGATCTCGGAAGCCGATATAATTGCTTCCCTGTCCATCAACATGGAGCCGATTACCGACTGCTCCGCTTCCACACTGTGAGGAAGTACCTTTTGATCAGGGCATTCATCCATGTCTTAAGCCTCCTAGCTCTCTACTACCTTGACTGCAAGCTTCCCGGTCACTTCCTTGTGCAGCTTTGATCGGGACCTCATGTACTCCAAATGTCTTAAGCGGCTCCGGAAGAACCAGTTTCTTCTTGTCGATGTCTAGGACAGCTGGCTCGCATGGCTGATGCGATCTCCTTTGAAGATACGGAACCAAACGCCTTTCCGCCTTCTCCCGCCTTGATGGAAACCGTAATGGATGACTTTTCAAGCTGAGCTGCAAGCTCCTTTGCCGCAGCCAGCTGCTCTGTGCCAGCCTGGCCTCATTTGCCTTCTGAAGCTTTAAATCATTTAAGTTCTTCGGAGTTGCTTGATTCCCAGTTTTTCGGGAGAATAAAATTTCGCGTATCCGTCATTCACCTTGACAATCTGACCTTTTTTTTCCAAGTGTTTTTACAGGATCCTCTAATAATCCTAATCTTCCATTATGATATATCTCCCTTTCTCTAACATGTCTTTGATAACTTCCTTCACGCGGTCGTCGATCGCTTCCTCAAGACTCATGTCCTTCAGCTGTCCCACGCCTTCCCGCAATGGTCCGATGGCCTCCGCCTCCCAGCTTCTCCATCATGACCTGAACATTCACCTCGTCAATGGAACGGGCGCTTAAAAATCGTGTTGTTGTAAAACGTCATAACAACGGATGCCTTAATTCCGGCAATATCAAGCAGCTCATTCGCCGCCTGGGCCCCAACGACCGTAGGACTTTCAATGCCCCTCAGACGGACATGTGCTGATTGCAAAAAGCCCTCAAAGATCTCCGCCTCCCTGACCGCCTCCGCCTTGGCCTTGTAATCGTCAAGATCGTCGCGGAACAGCTTGTTTCGGACACGCACGACATCGGCGCCGTTTCTCCGCAGGAATGCGGCGGCCTCGAAGGTGCGGACACCCGTCTGGTTTGTAAAATTGTTGGTGTCGATCACGATACCGGCATACATCGCATCGGCCTCCGCCGATTTGATACGTGATTCCATCGGCAATGTATACTGCAGAACCTCTGCAACCATCTCACACGCCGAAGACGCATACGGCTCTACATAGGAAAATGCACCGCATTGTCAATGGTCTCACTGCTCCTGACGGTGATGATCCGAGCACCACGATGGTCTTGCACAAGTCTCAGAAGCTCCGGTGCATCGGTGATGGAGGGTTTTTGACATCCACCACCACCAGAACCGTATTGCTGCCTGCCATATCAATGGCCTGCTGGCTGGTAATGAATATCCTCGTCATATTCCGGGTTGTTCTTAAACAGGTCCATCATCGGCTTACCGAGGAAGTAGCCTCATTCAATAATAATGTGAGCCTTTCTGCCCAGGTCTGGGCGATCCGGTAAATACCCACCGCAGAACCGAAGCTGTCCACATCCGGCATCCGGTGTCCCATGACAATGACACGATCCTTGCCGGTGATGATTTCCCGCAGGGCATGAGCTTTCACTCTTGCCTTGACACGGGTATTCTTCTCTACCTGCTGGCTCTTGCCGCCGTAATAATTGATCTTGTCCGGCATCTTGACTACCGCCTGGTCACCGCCGCGTCCCAGGTTACCGCCATCTCGTTGCCAATATTCACCGTCTTCACATCTTCCAGGATCGAAAAACGGTTATCCTTTAACTCCTGAATATAACACTGCTTAATCGCAATAAAATACTTATCCTTTCCAGTTTCTTCACAATACCGTTCATCGCGGTGATGTACTTTTGGTGATCTTCCGGTCGATCAATGCGGTCAAAAGAGAACGGCGTACCTCCTCCACGCTCTCCAGCGCCTCGTCGGTTATCGAGATAGATGAGGCCGGCCACCATCTTCTGGTCGTTGACCATCTGCTTATAAGTAAGAATCTCCGTCTCATCAAACAGATAGACCGCGATCAGCTTCTGACCCGTCCTCCGTACCGATGGCATCTGCTATGTCCTCGATGGAATCCTTCATATAAACGGCCTTCAACTGGACCTGGTACTTGCGGTCGTCACATGTGCAGTGGAGTATCACGGAGTCTTCTTCAAATCCAGGATTTCGGTGATCTCCGAAAAATCGATGACAGGTTTTTCCTGGTGTTTTTAAATGGTTTTTCCTCACCCAGCACTTCTGCCAGCGCAGTGATTCCCATAACACCCGTCCGCTCATCTGCAATCCGTAAGGGAGCTCCAGGTCGATAAGCAGGCGTTTTGCATCCAGGAATATTCCGCAGAAAACTCCACCAGGCCGTTTAAAGCCGCTTTTTTTCTGTAGGTATAGATCCACAGAGCGATCCCGATATACAGCAGCGTAAACACAGCCATGATAATCCCGGCTGTCACGCTGACCGCTCCGATTATCGCATTCGTGATAATCAGCATCGCCGACAAATACAGCGGCCACTGCATATAGGCCCCTCAGCTGCCCCCTTTACTTTTATTTTTCTTTCATATCTGTCCTTAGAATATAGGTTCCGCAGGAAAAAGGGTTCTTTTTCGCTATTTTAATATTATAACATAGCCACTCTGGTTCGTCTGATAAGAAGGCAAAAATCAGGGACTGTCCCGCCTGACTCCTGCCTGCAATCAGTAAGAATCCGGTGCGTCAGCCCCATATTTTCTGCTGTATCCATCAATAATTACTCAAAAATTGAGTAAGGCGACCTCATCCGGCTTTACACAGCCGTAAAAATCACTGTCCACCATCAGGTTCGGAGCGGTCTTGCACTGCTTTAAGCATTCCTTCATCACGATTTTAAAAGCACCGGACTCTCTCGCCTCCACAGCTTTCAGAACCGCCTCAAAAACTTCCGCGGAACCCTTGTCACCACAGCGCCCCCGTGCAGACCGTGATGCAGTGTCCGTAAGGCGCCTTCTTAAAGCTGGGATACAGTTTGATCAGCTGTAAGGAGAAGCGTCTGTTTTACGCCTGTTGCCTCAGCCATGGCTCCGGTCTTCTCCGACGGGATATAGCCGTACAGTTCCTGTACCTCCCGCAGCATTTCCACGATATTTTCCTGGCTCCCCGGCATCCTCTGGCTGCTATAGTAGTCCACGATTTCCTGCCACTGGCGTTCCTTCTTTTCTTCTTCCTCCATCTGAATTCTGAATTTATTACTGTCCATTTCATTCACCAGCCCTTTCCCGCCTGTCCGGCATTACGCTCTTATCATACCAGATTTCGTTCTATATTTCTATCCTTTCCTGTTTCCGCCTGTCTATTCCCGGCAGACAGGTTACAGTTCAATCCTGTCCGGTGTCCCACAGAAAGAAAGCCCAAAAACAAAACCGCCTGTAAAGAGTCCGGTAAACGCAAAAAAACGGCTGCAGAGGCTTTTTGTCTCCTCTGCAGCCGCGTATCCTATTGATTGCAATTCCATTCACAAAGCCGCGAATCACTCACCACGGTCAAACTTCCGTCAGTTCCATCTGCACAGCCGGATAATCGCCCATCATCATCGGGATGGATATCCCCGCATTCATCAGCGCGCTGCCGCTGTAGATACGGCCATTTTCCTCCAGACGATACCGTTTCTCCGGGGCGAGGCCGCGAAGCTTAAACCCAGAGATCAGGAGCGTTGGCCCTCACATGGGTGATCACCACATGAACCAGGGTCTTCGCCTTATCACCGGATACAAACTGCCACGCGGTGAAATCAGAATCTCCCTGCGGACTGACGAGCCGGTAGTAATCTCCATTGTGAATGAGGTCATAATACTTCTTATAGTCTTCCACCTGCTCCTTCACCACCTCTTTTTCATCCGGTGATAAAAGATTTAAATCCATCTCATAACCGAAGCTGCCGGCCATGGCCACCACCCCACGCGTCTTAAGGGGAGTTTTCCGCCCCGTCTGATGGTTGGGTATTGCTGAAACGTGGATCCAACAGCCGAGACCGGATAGAAGAACGAGGTTCCATACTGAATCTCCAGGCGCTCAATACCATCCGTGTCATCGCCGCACCAGATCTGCGGCGAATAATACAGGATCGCCGGATCAAAACGGCCCCCGCCTCCGCCGCAGCCCTCAAACAGAATATCCGGAAATGTCGATGTGAAGCGCTCCATCAGATCATAGACTCCCCAACACATAGCGGTGGTAAACTTCTCCCCTGGCGCTCCTTCAGGAAGGGCGGCGCTGTAGACATCACAGATACTGCGGTTCATATCCCATTTTACATACTCACATTGGCGCTCTTTAAGACCGCGGCAATCGAATCAAAAATATAGTCTCTCACCATCACTTGGACATGTCGAGCACCAGCTGTCCTGCTTCTTGCAAGGCTTTCTGCATCGTCAAAGCCCAGTCCGGATGCTCCCGGTAGAGGACGGCTGTCCTCATTGACCATCTCCGGCCTCGATCCAAATGCCGAATTTCATGCCAAGGCCGTTGATTCCGGAACCAGGTCAGCCAGTCCTCCCTTCAGCTTATCTGTATTGACAAACCAGTCGCCCAGCCCCGTCATCGCTGTCCGGCTGCCAAACCAGCCGTCATCCAGTACCAGCATCTCCCCAGCCCGAGGCCTGTCTGGCAATCGAGAAGGATCTTTTCTTCATTAAAATCAAAATAGGTGGCCTCCCAGTTATTGATGGATGGCCTCCTGGCAAACCGGTATTTTCTCTGCATAGAAATTGTGACGGATAATGGAATGGAAATTCGCCGACATGCGGCCCAGTCCGCTTCCACTGTAGGTCATCATGAGCTGAGGCGTATCAAAAGCTTCTCCCGGCTCCAGCAGATACTCAAAAGAATTCCGGATTAATTCCGCAGACGAACCGACCGAATTCATCTGATCCTGCTCGATCTCCGCCGTAAATTGCCGCTGTAAATCAGGGACATGCCGTAGCAGTCTCCGTATTCCTCTGTCGTATCAGGGGAACATAAATCACACCCGGATTATGCTGATGGCTGGAGGTGCCTCCGGCTTCCCACCTCCATCGTCCCATGCATCAGCGGAAGGCGTTCCAGCCTGCGTTCCATCGCGTGGCGCCCGTGGAAATGAATCGCTTCCCAGGAACCGTTCGGCAGTTCCAGACAGGCGGACATCATCTTCTCCACCCTGACCGCCTCCTTTCCTCCATTGGTGATTCTGGCGGAGCGGGCAATGATGTCGCGTTCTGCAAACACAACGTAGTGCAGCTCCAATTTCAGGGAAGACGCTGCATCCTCCAGGAAAAACCACCAGAGTTTCTCCTTCTCGTCCTCGTCAAACAGACAGGGCAGCCCCGGAATTTTGTGTGCTCCGTCCCGAATCTCACAGGAGACATACCGGAAATCGGCAGCCCGTGTCCCATCCGCCTGGCACACACCCCACGCAAGTGTTCCGGTAATCCCCTCATAAGAAGGAAATTCCTGCGGCAGCGTATCCAGCGAAAAAAGGTTCTGTCTTCCCCGCATCGTAGGGATTTCCGGAAAATCCAACATCTTTTTGTGAAACAGGTAATCCATCGTACAGTCTTCCCACCCTGGCGCCGTAATAGAGATGAAGCAGAACTCCGTAATCCCCCACTTTCATCTGATAAGTCGGACCGTTTCGTCTGCAGTGTAATTACCTGCTCCACCTGATTCATAATGATAGCCATAACCTGATCTCCTTGAATTATATTATTGTTGTCCTTTACTGTCCACTCTCCGGCTGAAGAGTGTCTGACGTTTGAGCCTGCTTCAGCCGTCTTAAGGTGCGGCTGAAACAGCCTCAAATAAAAACCATGCATTGCCGTAAGCCGTCAGTGAAAACCACATGAGCCCAGATCAGAAGATAGACCGGGAAAAGCTTCGCATCCATCATGGTAAAGTACATGGGAAGGCATGTAATGGCCGCCGTGGCGATTAAAGTATCCCGGCTTATGAAAAGCAAAATAAAACGCATGGCCGGCCAGCTTTCCCAGGGTATTGGAAAATGCAGCGATGACCGGAAATATATAAAGCAGCACTCCCGCGATCAGCCCGATACCAATCAGGCCGTAGGAAAGGAACATGGAGGAACTGCTGCCCGACAGGAGAAGCCATCTTCCTTCTATGAAAAGAGGGCTCCCACTGCGCGGCCAGCACAGCCCAGATGCTGTCGCCTGAATGAAGTTCTGCTTAAAGCTGTGAAGAAATGATTTTCCAGACCGTTGACATCCTCTATCCTTATGCAGTTAAGCGCCGTGTAATACATGGCCGTGGTCGAGGCCCCGATTGTCACTATGGGAGAGACTCGTCACGATCCAGAGGATATTTAACGCGATCATCTTTCCCAGGAATCCGAATACCTGACCGAAAATACTGTCTTCACTCAATCCATTCATCGTTTCACATTCCTTTCCCTCAGCCGTTATCCTGCAGTTTTCTATCCTACAGCTTTCCCGCCGGAAGTTGCAATTCCTCAATAAACTGTTTCTGGAATATCAAATAGATCACAATCATCGGCACACAGGCCATCAGGGAGGCCGCCATCAGCTGCGGATAATTGTTTGTATACTGCCCTGCATCTTCGCCAGCGCGGCGACAGCGGCATCACCGTCTTGTTGCAGATCATGGGCCACATTAAGTCCTTATAGGCAAATACCGCGGTAAGATACCGAGGGCCACCATGCCGGAGCGGGTCAGGGGGCGCCATGATGTATAAAAAGGTCCTGACCGATATTACAGCCGTCCAGGCGCGCCGCCTCTTCCAAATCCTTGGGAAGCCCCAGATACGCCTGCCTCAGCAAAACGTTCCGAACGCCGTCACAAGTCCCGGGAAAATCAGCGCAAATACGGTATCCAGAAGCCCCATCTTACTCACCATTAGGTACTGCGGAATGATGAAAATCTGTCCGGGCACCATCATCTGGAACAGGACCAGGAAAACATGAAGTTCTTTCCCTTAAATTTCCAGCCTTGCAAACGCATACGCCGCCATCGTCGTGAGACCGCGGCCGCGACACGGCCAACGATCAGCAGGATAATGGTGTTGACATACAGCTGCAGGAAATTCATATTATCAATAACCGTCTTAAAATTATCCGTCTGCCACACGGCCGGGAAGATGACGAACGATTGACAGAAGTTGCTTCTGTTGATGTCTTAAATGCGGTGAGCGCCATCCAGATAAACGGCACAAGCATTGTAATGCTTACCAGGATCAAAACAACGTGAATCGATATGGCTGCCGCTTTTTCTTTTTTTCCATGTTTCGTCTCCCCTCTCTAATTATAATAAACCCATTTTTCTGTGCCTTCATCTGGAATACTGTGATCCCCATTATGATTGCCAGCAGTACTACAACGATGGGTGGAAACCGAGGCCCTTGTTATTCTGAACAAAGGAATACTGATAGAATAAGTAGACCAGGGACTGGGTCTTGAGAGCGCCGGATTGTTTCTGTCCATTACCATGAAGATTAAGTCAAATACCTGAAGCGCGCCGATCACTCTGGTCACTGTCACGAAGAAAATAGTCGGCGACAGAAGCGGAACGGTGATATGGAAAAACTGGTAGATCCCGCTTGCACCGTCGATATTGGACGCCTCATAGTAATCCTTCGGAATCTCCTGAAGCCCCGATAAAAACAGCACCATGTTGTAGCCGATGATGGACCACACACCGATGACGCCGATCGAATAGACGGCGATATTCGGGGTTGGAGATCCAGTTTATACTGGTACCGAACACATTATTTAAAAAGGCCGAACTCCGAGTTAAAGAGCCATCTCCACCATGGCGATCGCCGCGGGGGCTGCAACCATGGGGAGGAAGAAGATGGTACGGTAAGCGGCCCGCCCCTTCATCTTCCGGTTCAGCAGCACGGCCAGAACCAGTGCAATGATGATGGAAAACGGTACTTCACGATGGCGTATTTGAAGGTATTAAGCAGCGACTGCCATACCTCCGGGTCTGTTAAGACCCTTTGGTAATTGGCCAGGCCGATGAAAATGTTGCCTTTTCCAAAATCGCCTGTCTTGAAGAAGCTCTCATAGATCGTCTTGATAATCGGATAGATGTTCAGTACAATCAGCCCGATCATCGTCGGCAGGATAAACGCCCACCCCCATAAAAACTCGTTCTTTTCCCGGCTCGTAATCTTTCTTTTTATTTTTTAAATCTGTTTCCTTCGCCACAGAAATCCCTCCTTCTCGTATGGGGCTTTACTCGTCTGCCAGCATCTGATCCATTTTTTCCGCAATCGTATTACATACCGTATCCATCTCCTGATTGCCTGACCATGCCTCTTTAACTCGGTCGTCATCATATTCCACCATACGAGAGTGCTTCTGGAATGCGGACGAAATACGATATCACCGTTCATCATATCCAGATAAGGCTGTAAATGGAACTTATCCGTGTTTTTTACCCAGTCATCTGAAACGCCTTCATAGGCTGCCATGGTAACCCCGAGCTGTGCCTGCTTTAACTGCATATCCTTCGTTCCAAGGAATTCGATCAGCTTCCACGCCGCTTCCGGATTTTTCGTGTTGGCGCTTGCCGCCCATCCCAGGACTTCGTTGTATAAAGAAACACGTTTTCCGGTCTCCGCATCCTTTGGAAGAACCGCTACGTCGCAGTGCTCTGCTATGTATTCGTTGTCCTTAAATGCAGCCCACCATCCAGGGCCCTGGGACAGCATTGCAATCTTGCCGGACCCCAGAAGTACATCGGTGCCCGTCTCAGACATAACCGCTGCCGGAGGCATTGCGTTTTTACCAGCTTATCGACGTATTCCATCGCTTTAATGGTGTTTGGGTCATCGAAACCGGATTTCTTCATGTCTTCAGAGATGACATTTCCGCCCATGGAGTAGATCACGTTCATCCAGCCGTCCTGCTCGTTGGAGGGGTTCATGGCGATTCCGTACTGGCTTCCGTCGTCCTTAGTCAGCTTCACCGCCGCATCGTATAAATCATCCCAGGTCCAGGTATCATCCGGGTAGGCGATTCCGGCCTCATCAAACATATCCTTGTTGTACCATAAGGCAATGGTGTCGATATCCTTCGGTACCGCATAGGTCTTTCCGTCGTACTGGTACATTTCCTTAATATCGGACGGGAACTTATCCATCTCCAGTTTTTCGCTGGCGGCTACTTTATCGGTGAGATCCAGAAGAATGTCGTTGGACATATACTTTGTCGCCTCGTTGGAGTGCATCCAGAATACGTCAGGCATGTCGCCGCCTGAGGCTCCCGTCCTCTAACAGGGTCCAGTAGCTGTCCCACGTAATAACCTGTAAATCGGCCTCTATTCCGGTCTCCTTCGTGAAATCGGCAAGAATCTGACCCAGCCCCGGTTTCTGGCCATTATCCCAAATTGCTACATTTAATTTTCCGCCTGCATCGGCAGCCTGGGTTTCTCTCCTGCTTCCTTATTTCCGCCTGATGAAGAATTTCGCCGCCGCACGCCGTTAAAGATACTGCCATCGTCATTGCCATGGTAACTGCTATACCTTTTTCCACAATCTGCTCACTTTAATTTCCTCCTTGCAATCCTGAATCATTCTGAGTTTTCGTTATTTTACCATCTGATTTTCTTCATCGGCCAATGAATTTTTCTTTTATTTGCACATCTTGTAATTATGTCTTCGTTTCTGTGACTATATATTAGCACATTGCCATTCTCACCGTAAATGGAAATACCCTGATACAAATATACCAAAAATGCCTCCTTGTGCGAAATATCTTGAAGTCACCTCGCATTTTGGTATATAATGTTTATAATTAATTCCCAGAATTTTCTGGAGAGGAGGTGCTTTTTGTCTAATTTTCGTTTGCTCTGTTTACCGATAAAAATTTCGTCGATTGTACCCTGTTTCAGTACGGTTGGGAGCAATGCGATCCGCACCACTCCTTCGGACCGGCGGCGCGCAACCACTATCTGTTTCACTATATCATTTCGGAAAGGGGCTCTTAATTTCCACCGACAGCAGCAAAAAGATACCGAATACCATCTTCACGCCGGCCAGGGCTTCTTAATTTCACCCGGCCAGACCAATACGTACATCGCGGATTCCCTGGACCCGTGGGAATACGCGTGGGTGGAATTCGACGGCTTAAGGCGCCGGAGATCATCGCCCTGTCCGGCCTGTCCTTCGATCTGCCGGTTTACAACAGCAACAATCCGGCTATGGAGCAGGTCTTAAAAGACGAGATGATCTATATCGCCGGCCATACGACGGAGTCATCCTTCCATTTGATCGGCCACCTCTATCTGGCTCTCGATGCGCTGATTAAAGTCCTCCAACCGCCGTATGACAGCGGTCGGCGGTCAGTTAAAAGAGATTTTTTATGCCAGAGAAGCCGTTTCATTTGTGGAACACAACTACCAGAACGATATCACGGTGGAGGACATTGCCGCCTTCTGCAACTTAAACCGCAGCTATTTCGGCAAGATCTTTAAGGATGTCCTCTCTGTTACGCCGCAGGAATTCCTGATCCGTTTCCGGATGGCTAAAGCATGCGAATACATGGAGACGACCAATCTTCCCATCAGGGGAAATCAGTGCACGTGTGGGTTATCCCAGCCAGCTGCATTTTTCCAGGGCCTTTAAAAAAACGTATGGCCAGTCTCCACGGGAATGGAGATTGGCCAATCAACATAAGTAATACCTGTTCTATTATAATTTCGATTTTACCTGCTTCTTTTGTTAAAATTTCTCCGGTTCTGGCCCCGGCCTCTTCTCCTACCAGATTATACGCCTCCTGCTTATAATGGAAGGAGTCCTTCATCAGCCCCCGATCGCGGAATGTTCGGAACAGCCTGGAAGTCATAATCACGTCTTCCATCTCCTCCGCGATCTCTTCCTGGGCCTCCTGCATGGGAACATAACGGTCAGGGAATTCTCTGTGGTTTCCAATCTGAATCAGGAAGATCTTATCGACTCCCAGTGACTTGACCGCCTGAAAAAATGCCATTGTCTTTTCTTTATACTCAGCCTTTGCCATTCCATCGTCCGCATTCGTACAGCCCTGGCACCAGACCATTCCGGTCGAATGAACAGCGATCTGCCTGGACTGTACAAAGCTTAAGCATGCCTGGTACCTTGCGGCTGCATCTTTAAAGTAGGGGAGTCTCCGGCTGCCATTCCTGGATTCTCGATCCCCCTTTGGAACACGATACCGCGATAATCGGACGCCCTGTTTTCCGGTAACACGCATTTACAAACGCGGCTGCCATGGGCCGGTCTTCATCCCGGGTTCAAAGACTCCGCCCTCCCGGTTCTCATTCACACCAAAGGGCTCTGTAAGCGGCACCCAGCGTATCCGGTTCCGTCACCGCCCTGTATTCGTAAGCCGCTCCCGGCAGTACCTCCGGTGCCAGTCTGTAATCACCGCGTCCGGCCATGTTGCTCTGCCCCATAAATAACAGAATATCTGCTTCCATTGCAAGTCTTCTCCTCTCGTCGTTTATGAAAGAACCTTTTCCGCGGCTTTCTCGCAGCGGTACCGGTTCAGCATATCCACAATCTGCCCTCTCGTATACGGCTTAATAATAAATCCGAATGCGCGGATCTTCCATGCCTCCAGGGAAAATCCCGGTATTCCTGACAGCAGCGACCTCCGGCGGATCCGGAAGCTGATAGATCTTGGCTGCCAGCGTGATGCCGCTGATATCCGGCATCACCACATCGGAAAACACAATGTCCACCGGATTCTCTTTCACATATTGAATCGCCGCAATTGCTTCGCCAAAGCTGCCGCAAAACTCGACGTCATCCATCTCCTTTAAAGATTCTGGTAATTTTCTCCAGAAGTTCCTCTGAATTGTCCACTGCTATCACCCTGATGCTCATAACCCCTCCTGCTTTTCATCTAAAAAGAAGCCCCGAAATATCGCTATTTCAACAGCCTCCGGTAATCAAATGTATTCGCTCGTTCAAAAATACGATACCACAAAATGGCAAAGAAGTCTATCTGTATCATAAATTATCTGTTCAGTACCAATAATAAGAGGAAAATAGTTTTTATAAATGGTAAAATAAAAGACAACCAGAAAGACGGGGAGCTCTCAAAATGGAATGGAACGAGAAATTAAAAAAATCATCGATTATGTGGAAGACCATTTACAGCGGCGGGAAGAACCCATTGACGAAAACGTGGTATCGGACATTGCGGGCTGCTCCTTTGGTTTCTTCCAGAAGGTATTTTCCTATATGAATGGGATCAGTTTTTTCCGAGTACGTCCGCTCCAGAAAACTGACGCTGGCCGGCTATGACTTAAAAAGCACGGATTTAAAGGTGGTTGATATCAGCTATAAGTATGGCTACGCCTCGCCTACCTCATTTACAAAAGCCTTTCAGCAATTCCATGGCGTCACACCCAAAGGAGGCGCGGGACAAAGAAACAGAATTAAAAATTGCGCCGAAAATGCAGATGTCAAACAGACAGCAGTATTCGTGGCATATCGAACAGAGAGAGGCCTTTCGGCTTGTCGGAAAAAGCAGGACTTTTTTCCTGCAGAAACGGCGAACATTACGCACAGATACCGGCCTTTTGGAATGAATGTCAAAGAGACGGTGCTCTGGCGGCACTGTCTTCGCTGGATCGCGGAAAAATAAAGGAATCTTCGGGCTGTTTACTCATTTTGACGAACAATTAAACGAGACCACCTATTCTATTATGGTGGAATGCGATCAGGAAGCGCCTCCGGGCTTTGAAGAAACCGCGATCCGGAAAGCTTCATGGGCCGTCTTTGACTGCCCGGGGAAGCATACCGCAGTCCATCCACAATGGCTGGAACTATCTTAACGAAGAATGGCTGATAAAATATCCCTTTAAGCACGCGCCCTGTCCTGAATTAGAATGGTACAGTGACGGTGATCAGACCAGCGATACTTATAAAGCACAGATATGGATACCGATTATGAGGAACGATAAGAGCACAGAAAGGAACTGGATCATGGGTGAAACCTGTACGTATGATGACTTTTTAGTCACTGTCGAGAAAGACAATCAGGAATTAGTGAGGGAACTGCATGAGGAATTGACAAAGCTCGGCTGCAGGGCTGAGATCAGACAGGCCAAAAGCGGCTTTGTCGTTTCCTATCTTAAGAACAAAAAGACCATACTCAATTACGTATTCCGTAAAAAGGGCTGATGGCCCGCATCTATCCCAACCACATGGCGGACTATATGGAGGTTTTCGACGATATCCCGGAGGGAGTGGCAAAGGCCATTCAGGATGCGCCTGTATGCAAGCGGATGCTGGATCCTGCCGCCTGCAATTCCCGGTGTCCCATGGGCTACGACTTTGTCTTAAAAGGGCAGCGCCTGCAAAATGCCATGCAGCAGCGCCTTCCTGTTTTTACTCAGCGAAGAAAACAGGGCATTCATAAAAAAACGCTTGCTGCTGAATGAGGCAAACATAACTGCTTAAATTTTAACAATAGCTTATTGGAAGGAAAGGAACTGCAATTATGAAAATACAGAACCGCCGTTTCGAATCGAGAAAAAGGCAGCTTCCGCGTTGTCGGCTATGGAGTGCGGACGTCAATCAAAGAGGCCAGGGAGAACAGTGATCCCCCGCCACTGGTCCAGCTTCAAAGCGGACGGGTATGAAAAAAGCCTTATGGCCGCGCGCCAATAAAGAGCCCCATGGACTGTTTGGCATTAATATTTACAATACCGATACCACCGATCCGAGGATATTTGATTATCTGATAGCGGTCTCGAGCGATACTGAGGCGGATGGTGAATTTACATCCTATGAAGTGCCGGCCAGAACCTGGGCGGTCTTCCCCTGCACGTTCGAAACAATTGGAAAAACGGAAGCTCAGGCAATCACAAAGTGGCTGCCGAAATTTCAATACAAACCGCTGAACAGGGGATATATCACCGGCCGAATGAAATCAAACGCGCCAGATATTGAATATTATGGAGAAAATGGCCTTGTAGAAGTCTGGATCGCCGTAGAGAAGAAATAGCTGCGTTTTTCCGTTATCAGGCAACTACATTTCCGGCCGTCTTCTTTTGACCCTGCAGCCTCTTCGTTCTCTGCTGTCTCATCCTTTCCGATCAGCTTTAATCCCTTCAAAGGCTACAATCACGCCCAGAATCAGGAGAAGCACCGCAAATACCAGCTGCAGCGCATTGCCGAAGACAAACTGACCGGAGAGCGCGGTTACCAGTTCCGTGATCTTTAAAGCCAGGGCTGTAAATGTAACGCCAACATGATCACCATTGGTCCCCAGAGCATGGCACCCTGGCGTTTCGTCTTCTTTAAGAATACGGCGCATGCGATCAGGGCCAGCGCGGAAGAAGCTGGTTCGCGGAACCGAAGAGCGGCCAGGATACTGGCGTAACCGGCACGGGAAAGTGCATAGCAGAGCACCAGCGTCAGGATCGTGGCAAAGTATTTATTGGTCAGGACCTTATTGAGCATGGTCTGATTTTCCGGTGCAACACTGTCATCCGTAAAGAATTCCTGGAACGCAATACGTCCCACGTGCCACAGAATCGAGGCTTGTCAGCGCAAATGCGGAAATAGCCAGGGTAATCAGCGTATAGCAAACGGATTCCGGAAGTCAATGCTTGTCAAAAGATGGAAATGGCCCTGTGCAAACAGCTGCGGCGGCGTTCCGCCGGAAGCCCTTCCTGTGTGGCCAAACCCGGCCGCAATCCCAGTGCCGTAATAGCCAGAAGACTCTCTAGCAGCATCGCCCCAAAGGATACCGGAGCATATTTTTTCATTCTTAATCTGTTTGCGGAAGCCGTTCCCGAGGCTACCAGGGAATGAAAGCCGGATACAGCGCCGCAGTGCAATGGTAACGAACAGTGCCGGGAATAAATAAGACGCTTCCGTTTTGCCGCAGTGATCAGCAGAGGCTGTAAAGGACGGCAGATTCATGGATGGATTATACACGCAGATACAGAACCGATCCCACAATCATGGCAATCAGCAGATAACTGTTTAAGTAATCCCGCGGTACGCAGGAGGGCCCAGACCGAGTCACACAGGCAATAATCACATAGATAAATACGAAAATCAGCCAGGCGCTCTGCGGCACATAGACGAAATGCCAGACCCAGGCCTACGGCCCCGAGAAAGAAGCGCAATCGCAAACAGCGTATTAAGCATCTTGGGAAATTTCATTGTATACTTTAAGTGAAGCCCAGTCCACCAAATGCAATGAACGAAGCGAGTCGTTGCGACCATCGTTAGCGTACAGTGGCGCGTGGCGTCAAAGCCGTTGAGTGCCCGCTACAATGTCAGCAAACGCCGCTACAACCAGAATGGAAATACAGCCAGGTAAACAGCAGAACAGCCGCTTGCCGAGTTTTCAATATAGAGTTCGATAATATAGCCGATGGAACGGCCCTTATTTTTCACAGATGCATACATGGACGCAAAATCCTGTACCGCGCCAAAAGAACACGCCGCCCAGCAAAATCCAGAGCATGACCGGAAGCCAGCGAACATCGCCGCCTGAATCGGTCCGTTGATGGGTCCCGCGCCGGCAATCGACGCAAACTGGTGACCGAATACCACGTTGGTATCAGCCGGAACGTAATCCCACCGTCCTCCATCTCAAGCGGGCGTCCTGAATCCGGATTGATGCCCCATTTCTTTGCAAGATATCTCCCGTAGATCAGGTACGCACCGCCCAGCACTGCAACGGCAAGTATCATCATTGTTAAACCATTCATACTCTGTCTCTCCTTTTCATCAACCAGACAGATTCTTCTGTGTCTGGTCAGAAGCTCCGGAGAAAAATCTTTACTTTTTTCATCCTAACTTCCGATGAAATGGAGTTTATCACTTTACCGTATGGAAATCAATAAAAAGTTTATACTTTGTTTATATTTAATTTATATATCTTTATAACTTCCGGTTATACAAAATAAAAAGGAGGCCATTGACCAGCCTCCCTTCACAATACACGCCAGTTTCTCAGTTAATCTAAAAACTGATCGCCATATCCATAATGTTCAACCACATAGTCGATATCCTTATCGCCTCTGCCGCTTAAACATACGAGAATCGATCCTGTCTCATCTCCTTCGCCCGCGCATCGCATAGGCAACCGCATGAGCTCTCGATTGCCGGAATAATCCCCCTCATACCGGACAGCTTAAAAAGAATGCCTCCATAGCCTGCTCGTCGCTGACGGTTTCGTATTTCACGCGTCA
>VOFH01000393.1_pt1 | contig 56753 bp, 76 predicted proteins | sample 5384091 | NCBI WGS metagenome assembly VOFH01 (sample SAMN12384727, study PRJNA508395) | human gut metagenome | isolation source: healthy gut G | host: Homo sapiens | reverse complement strand
TTGAATTTATTTACAAGGAGGTTTTTATATGGCAATGAATATCAGCGGATTAGGCAATACCTATAATGGCATCAATACAAATAGCAAACAATATAAGGCTTTGAAAGAAAAAGGCTGGTTATCTGGTATTATGCAAAATGAAGCCATGATGTCACCAGAAGAAAGAATTATATATGAAACATTCGGTGGAAGAGATACCATTATTAAGAATCTGATGAAGCAATTTGATTCAGAAGGTGATTTGCTGAATGCAAATGGAGTGGCAGGAATGGATGTTACCGGCAAGGGTACGTCGTGGCAGCAACTCACGAGTGTATCTGAGGAATATCGTCAAAAGATGTTTGATAATGTGAAGAAGGAATTTATTCAGGAAAATGGTCTTTCAAATGGTGATACAACGAAGCGTTCAGATATTTTCAAAGATTATCAGTTAAGTGTAAACAAAGACAAACGGCTAAGTGGCACATGGACTTTAGAGCAATACGAAGGACAGTATAGAGCCGCTATGTATGCAGCAGTGAAATCAGCTAATCCAAATTGGAAACCGGGACAAAAGTTTGATACAAGCATTCTTGATAATGTCACAAGAGAATCAGTGGAATCTACTCTTGTCAAAAATGGTAATAGGTTAGTTCGCAATTCTATTGATGTATCAGTATAAAATTAGGAGTTTAGATAATAACACAAGGGAAGAAGTTGAAAACTTTTCAAAAACTTCTGGTAACTCTTTGAAATACATATCATATCAATAGATACGATAATATAAATTATGTTAGTATTTGTTGATAACAGATTTATATTGGAAAAATTGTAAATTTATTTTCTATGTGAATTTTCATTTTTGTAGGGCTGGCATTAGACCAGCCCTTGATTTCATTATAATAGATAAAAAGATATTGAATATATATGCACGGTAAAAAGACGATTCTCAATAAATGAGATTGGAAAAATTAACCTTAGTGCTGTTGAAAAAATCACCATAGTTCTAATGAATCTTCTGCATCTACCCATATCTGCATTGTTTCATCAAGATATAATTTTGCATATTCAAGCGGTTTATCAATGGCAAGTGCGTTCAATGCACAGTCTGATCCGGGTGTGGTTTTTAAATCCTTTTCGGTTTCCCAACAGTCAATGCGGAGCATATAACCAGCAGAAGTATAAATATCAATGCTGTTTCTGTGTGGATTGTATTCTGCAAATATCGTTCTCATCGTATCGAATCTCCCTATCATTCAATCAATCATTTGTTACAAAAATCAGAAGCATTTCAATCAGTTCACCATGTCACTTTTATTTTGTGTTATACTGTTTTAGAGAATTTTCTTGCCCTTGTTTTTTCCCTTATCAGAGTTTGTAAACACTGGTGGGACGATATAACACAAGGGAAACAATAAGGGAAAGCTCACCTGCGACAAATCCAGTGTTTTCAAGGGTTTGCGGAGAATTTAATAACAAAATATAACAGTTATTAAATTCCCTAAAACAGGTGAAATCTCAATATTACTATTTTTATTCCAGTAAAATATATTGGAAAAATCGAGTTATCAGTTAATGCAAGGACACTGAATATTACTGACATAGAAAATGAACATATTGAGGTAAATGGCAAAATTAGCGAAGTTACCCTTCAGGGAAATAAAAGTGAAATTGAGATAGATTCAAATCTTGATATGCAGATCAGTGTTTTATCACATGAGGGTGCGATTGAGATTAATCAGTTGTCAGCAACATCAAGACTTACAATTCCTGCAGATTATAGATTTAGAAGCACAAAAAGGGAATAGCAACTCATATTTATTATGAGAGACAGGGCAAAAAGGTTGATGACTTTTCAGATGCCGAAGCAGACAATTACATCGAGCTCAATGGTATAAAGAGTGAGCTTGTGATTGTAGAGGCTGAGGTGTAGTCATGGAAAAGTATATATATCGACCGGTCAGATTCTATTTGATTACATTTGCCTGCACTTGGTTCTGGTGGCTATTTGCAATTTTACTTAATGAAGGGACAGGGCTTTATCTTGGAATGTTTCTTGGCTTGGTTTCACCTGCCGTAGTTGCCGTAGTAACTGTATTTACATCTAAGAATAAAGCACTCATTAATGACTTTAAGAAGAAGCTGATTGGGTTTTATAGAATAAAACCTAAATATATATTAATTGCAGTGCTGATATTTGCTGTGATAGTGACGGCTTCAATCGGTACATCAGTATTATTTGGCGGTAGTATAAATCAGTTTTCATTTACAGAAGACTTTTCAGTTTCTATAGGTGGTACGTCTGCATTTCTTACAATTTTGTTGGCATCCTGCATAGAGGAGTTAGGTTGGAGAGGTTATGGAGAGGATGCTGTTGGTGCATACAACAGCTGGTTTAAGGAGTCTATCATCTTTGGATGTATCTGGTCTTTGTGGCATGTGCCATTATTCTGGATACCTGGAACGTACCAGTATGGACTTAAAGAGATGGGAATCATGTATGTGATTAACTTTCTTCTTAGCGTGATACCACTTGATTTCCTTCAGACATGGGTATATGTAAAGAATAACAGAAGTATGCTTGCAACAATTATTTTTCATTTGTTTATAAATATTATGCAGGAAAAGATAAACATGACTCCTGAAACAAAATGTATACAAACTATTTTTGTTGTTATTGCGACAATTATAATTGTTGTTATAAATAGAGAAATGTTCTTTTGAAACAAAGCATGTGGGTAATTTACTTGAAGAGAAAATTATGAATTGAGAGATAAATTGAACTTTATCAATGTAAAGAAATCGACAATTTCCAGTTTGTAGAATTAAGAAAATCGGAATTTACAGGAGAAGAATATGAAGATCATTTGGATAGATGGTACTTTTGGAATTGGAAAGTCTGCTGTTGCTGCTGCGATTGTTAAGAAAATACCACAGGCACATCTGCTTGAATTCGATGCATTGCAAGAAAAATATAAGCCAACTTCAGATTCTGATCGTTTTGGGAGAAGATATCCAGAAGCTAAAAAATATTTGGTTGATGCTCTCGTTGATGAAATAACAGAAATAATACAAGAAGGAGGTTGCAACTGTTTAGTCATTCCAGTTGCATTGATTAATGATTATTGCAATCAGAAACTTATAGATGGCTTCGCAAATATTGAGAGTCACCATTTTATATTAACGCCAAGACGGAAATCCTACATCAACGCATAAATAACCAAGAAAATCGAGACATCGATTTGGCAGTAACCTATATGCCAGAGGCAACACAGTATTTAAGTAATCACTATTATGATGCAAGCATAATAGATACGTCTAACATGAGCATTGATAGTGTTGCAAAAGAAATAATTGAAAGCATAACTCGGTAACTTCCTGTTTATAAAACTGATAAAGGAAAGCAGGTGTGTTTTTATGGATAAGATTACAACAATCAAACAAAGTGCTAAGAGTATTCTCACAGGTAATATCGAATCGGCAAAGAATCTTATAAATAAGGAATATCCATTTAAGAAGTTAAAACCGGAGGGAAGAAGCTATACAGATAAGGAAAAGTATGAGCAGTTTGTAAGAGACGGATTTATAGACAGTTTCCATATCAGAGCCATTGGAAGATGGAAGAATGTCACAGTGCCTACTGGGAGCTGGTCCCAACAATTGACCACATCATTCCTATTGCCATTGGAGGAGAGGATAACCCGTCTAATTATGCGACAACGTCTATGCTTCACAATTCAGTTAAGAGTAACTGGACAATAGAGCAGCTAAAATGTAAACTGTATCCTGCAGGAGACATTAATGAGTATGACGGGCTTACAGGGCTTTTCGTGAGACTTACAGAAAACGACCTTGAGCTTTTTGATGATCCATACATAAAACGCTGGTATAAGTTATCTGTGGGAATGAAATAGAGACAGTTCCTAAATGTATATAACAATTGATTGTAAATGAAAGAGATAAGAGTATGCATATATATGTAGATGCTGATGCATGTCCTGTGATAGGGATAGTTGAAAGAATAGCTAAGAGTCATAATATTGCCGTAACGCTTTTGTGTGATACTAATCATTATCTTACATCAAACTATTCAGAAGTGGTATATGTGGGTGCTGGTGCTGATGCGGTTGATTTTAAGTTAATAAGCCTTTGTGAAAAAGGAGATTTAGTAGTTACGCAGGATTATGGTGTTGCTGCCATGGCATTAAGTAAGGGGCATATGCCATTCATCAGTCCGGGAAATGGTATACAAATGAAAATATTGATTTTATGTTAATGGAAAGACATATAAGTAAGAAGGCAAGGCGGGCAAGCAGTAAAAACCACATGAAAGGTCCAAGAAAAAGAAGTGATAAGGATGATTTAAACTTTGAAGCCTCTTTTGAAGAGACTAGTGGAAAAGTATCAACACTTGGATACCAGCCGGATGTCTGGAAGAGCTGGAGTTAAATAAAAATTAGGAGACAGATATATGAATTTTGAATTAGCATGCCTGGAGGATTTTAATGAGATAAAATCTCTATTGGGATTTAATAGATAAAAGCAAAGAAGAACCTTCTTTTCCTGACTGGGAAAAGGGTGTACATCCTTCAGCAGATTTTTTAATGGCTGGTATTGTTAAGAAAGAGTTGTTCGTATTAAGAGATGAAGGAATAATTAAGGCATGTGCCATAGTTAACAGTAATTCTAATAAAGAGTATAAAAAGGTATCGTGGAAAGTAAATGAAAGAGATAATAATGTATGGATAATCCATGCTCTCGCAGTGCGATATGAGTACCGCGGTATGGGTCTTGCTACTCAATTTGTAAAAAACTTAATATCATATGCTAAGTTAGAAAACATTGAAGCCATTCATCTTGATGTAATAGATAAGAACACACTAGCCGACAAGTTATATATCAAATCTGGCTTTAAATATGTAAGTACTGAAAACATATTTTATGAGGTAGTTGGAAACAGACAGTTTAGAATGTACGAGTATGTGATAGAGTAGAGCGTATTAGATATGCAGAATATAAGATATGCAACAATGGCTGATTTAGACGATATTGCATCGGTTGAATCCGATGTTTTCCTGTTTTAGAGATAACTTACAGGGTATACGGAAGGGAAGAGGACAGAAGAATTGCATACGAAGATAATCTTTCATCATATGAGAAAGCTGCTATCATGGCAAATATATGGAATTCTTCAATGACACCCTTATACAGGATTATATCAATGACAGGTATAATATTTATATTATATTTCGGCAGTAAAAATGTACTTGGAACGGGGTGGAAAAGCTGGGATATCGCGGCATTTACGACATTCCTTGCCTGTTTTATAAAGTTATCGGATAAGTCTTCAAAGGCGGCAAAGCTGTTTAATGCAGTTCATAAGGCACAGGTTTCGTGGAAACGTATTAAACCGCTTATGGTTATTCAGGATAAAGATACAGATTGTAAAAATCAGACATCAGGAAAGCTTGAAGTAAAAAACTTAAGTTTTACATATCCAGATGGAAAAACTGTATATAATGATATTTTCTTTACTGCAGAGCCGGGGGAGATTATAGGCGTTACGGGTCCGGTTGCCTGCGGTAAGTCAACATTTGGAAAGACCTTCCTTTGCGAATGTCCATATAAGGGAAGTATTAAGTATAATGGAAATGAATTAAGCAGTGTTGCTGATAATGTAAGGTCGGGAATAATAAGTTATCTTGGACACGACACAGAGCTTTTTAATGACTCTATTTAGAATAACGTGCTTCTTGGTGATGATTGCAATGTATCAGAATACCTCAAGGACGTATGTATCGATAAAGAAGTTGCACAGATGGAAAATGGAGTTGACACACTTATTGGTAATGGTGGTCTAAGACTGTCAGGTGGACAGGCACAAAGAATAGCACTTGCCAGAACGCTTTGTCATAAGAAGCCGGTACTTGTGCTTGATGATCCATTTTCAGCACTGGATATAAGCACTGAGAAAAGATATATAACAACCTTTGTGATATAGCAAAGAATAATATTGTAATTATTATGACACATCGTCTGTATATGTTCCCTAAGATGGATAAGGTTATATGGATGGATAATGGAAAGGCAATAGTTGGAACACACGAAGAGATTATGTTACAGTGTCCGCAGTACAGGAAGCTGTATGAAAATGTCAGCACACAGATGAGGTAGACGTGGCTGGACATACAGAAAAAGGTACATTACAAAATAAAAATACCAACGAAAATAAGAAAAAGGAGTTGGATAATATTGAGTAGTAATAATGTAAACAGCACAGAAGCCAATAATTATAATATTAATAACGTTGATAATAAGAAAATGAATAACAAGAATTCACACAACGTAGTTTCAATAATATTACATACTATAATAAAGAGAAAATGGCTTTCTCTTGGAATTATAATTTCAGTATGTGGTGCGGTTATAACAGCTCTTTATCCACCACTTGTACTTGGAAAAATAGTAGATACACTCACAACAGGAAGTCAGATGCCTGTATATCTTGTATTTCTTTATTTGGCATTTACAGTTATTACAGGTCTTATGGAAGCCACAAGAGAAGGGCTTCTTACAGTATTTGGGCAGAAGATAACACACGCACTTAGAAGTGGACTTATGGAGCATTTTGTAAGACTTTCTACTGACTCACTTAATAAGCAGGAGTCAGGTGCTGTTGTATCAAGGTTTGTAGGTGATGTTGATACAGTTGAGAACCTTTTTACATCGGGAATTGTAAGTATGTTTGCAGATGCGTGTAAGATAATAAGTATTCTTGCAGTTATCTGGTTCAGAAATAAAGGACTTGCAACAGTGCTTATGGTGCTTCTTCCATTTTTATTCTGGTTTACAAGACATATACAGAAGAATATGCTTGATGCCCAGTTAAAAAATAGACGAGCAGTCAGCCGTGCTTCAGGACATGTACCTGAAACACTTCACAATATCCGTACGATCCATAATCTCGGCAAGGAGAAGTATATGGAGAAAAGATACGATGAATATATAAGCGACAGCTACAAAGCTATGGAAAAGACCAACTTCTACGATGCCGTATATTCACCGGTTATTCTTATATTAAATGCAGTTGTAGTGGCGGTGGTTATGTTGTTTTCAGCCTCAGGCAATGCCAAAGTCCTTACACTTTTTGGTATGTCAGCAGGTACAGCAGTAGCAGTTATTAACTATATATCACAGATATTCTCACCGGTTGAAAGTCTTGGAATGGAAATCCAGACGATACAGTCAGCAATTGCGGGCGTGAGAAGAATAAATGAATTCTTTGAACTTCCAGTACTAGATAATAATGAAGAATTACAGGCAGAAAAGACATTTGATAGTAAAAATGATACACCTTATGTCCAGTTCAATGATGTAACGTTCGGATATGAGGCTGACCACACTGTAATAGCTGATAAGACATTTGTTGTAAATAGAGGAGAGCAGGTTACACTATCAGGAAGGACAGGTGCAGGTAAGAGTACAATATTCAAGCTGCTTTTAGGTCTGTATAATCCACAGAAAGGTTCTATCCTTATAAATGATATGAATTCAGCCGCGATACCAGATAACAGAAAGAGAAAAATATTCGGTTATGTTGAGCAGTCATTCCATATTGTTCCTGGAACAGTTAAAGACCAGATAACACTTTATGACAAGTCCATATCTGACGAAGCTGTTATCAAAGCGGCAAAGCTTACAGGACTTCACGATACAATTATGAACTTTGAAAATGGATACGATACCCAGTGTACGCAGGAATTATTCTCGCAGGGACAATGGCAGTTGTTATCCATAGCAAGAGCTACAGCTGCCAACCCGGAGCTGCTTTTACTTGATGAGATAACAGCCAATCTTGATGCCAATACAGAAAGAGATGTTCTTACAGCACTTAAAGGTGTATCTGAAAACAGAACAGTTATATCAATATCACACAGGGTTACGGCAAGAACAGGACGTGTAATAAACTGTTAAATACAATATTTCATAATGACAATGACGCCAGAATGTGATAATATTTTTTGTATTGGGTAATTTAATGAATTAAAGTATATCAGGTGGACAAAGTGGAAGATATTATGTATAGCATTAACAGGCTGTTAAGCATTACGATTGGAAATAATAGGTCATATTTTGATGTGCAATATGTTAATATTGCTATGTTGGTCTGGGGTTGTGTATTCTGCTTAATAGCAGGGGTGGGAATGATTTTAAGTAAGAATTTTGACCGCCGTAAGAGGCTGTGGATGATACTTTTTGCAGTTTGCAACAGCTGTTCTGTTGCTCAGTGATGCAACCGCCTGTATATTCAGAGGTTGGACGGGTATATTTGGATATTGGATTGTAAGGATAAGTAATTTTATAGTATTTCTTGACAATAATATAATATTATATTCGTTCCACAGGTATGTGTGCAGTTTTATTTTTACGGAACAGGAAGAAAGAACTTTAAAAAGAGCAACATTTATAAATATACTGTGTGCCGTGGCAGTAGCTCTGGTTATTATTTCACAGTTTACAGATTTGTATTACTATTATGATGCACAGAATGTATATCATAGAAGTGAAGGTTTTATAATATCTATTTTTATACCTGTAACAGGAATGATGGTAGAGATGTCATTTTTGATAGAATACAGAAAGAAATTAAGCAATATTACAATTTCTTCACTTGGTTCATATATTATTCTTCCAATTGTAGCGGCAATAATACAGTTCTACTTTTATGAAATTTCGTTGATTGATATAGCTGTATGTAATTCAATGATAGTTATGTATATAACTGTTATTGGTGAACAGGACAGGAAACTTAACAATCTGGAACAGAAGCAGATTAAGACAGAGGCTGAACTTGAAATATCTATGGTGCTTAACCAGTGTATAGCAGAACTGACAACTGAAGCGGATATTAACATAGCTATACATAATCTTCTTGCAATTATTAATAATTATTTTGGTGCGGACAGATGTTATATTTTTGAAAATAATTACGATGATAATACAATGGATAACACCTATGAGTATGTTAGTGATAGTATTACAGCAAAGAAGGATAAGATTCAAAAGCTTTCAATGAATATTGTAAGTTTATGGATGGAGAATTTTAAAGAGGAAAAGCCATATTATATAGCAGATGTCAGCAAGCAAAAGGAAGAACCTGTATACAATATGTTGCATGAACAGAATGTAGACAGACTTCTTGCAGTGCCATTAAAAAGATGGAAATATAATTGGATTTCTTGGAGTGGACAATCCGGTTAATCATTACGAGGATATGGCATTATTGTCTTCTATACAATATTTTGTTACTAATAGTCTTGAAAAGCGTGTGCAGCAGGATAGGATGCGTTATTTAAGTTACAGGGATATGCTTACAGGTTTGTACAATCGTAACAAATATATAAGCATTGTTAAAGCGGCTAAAGACCAGATACTTAAAAATGTCGGAGTTGCTTACATAGATCTTAATGGTCTGAAAGCAATTAATGATAATTATGGACACTCTAATGGTGATAAGTTCATATGTACAGCAGCAGACACATTCAAAATGGTATTCCCGGATAATTCTTACAGGATAGGTGGGGATGAATTTGTAATTATAGAGCAGAATATTGAGCGTGATAAATATGAAGAAAGAATTACAGCCTCGAAAAATATAATGCAGGATAAACAAGTAAGCATATCCATAGGAGTTCTGTGGAGAGAGTATGTTGACGATTTAGAAGAATTATTAAAGGCGGCAGATAAGCTTATGTATAAGGAGAAAGAGATGTATCATAATAACAGAGAATAAAGTTAAAATAAAAGGGATTTGGGATACACCTTCCAAATCCCTTTTGTGTTCTTTTTGTGCTGTTAAGGGATTTATATTAAAAGTTATGATGGGTATGTATCCCCAGCACAAATACAATTATAAAATGTTGTTAAAACAGCATAAAATGCTTGTTACTTTGGAACAAATGCTTGTTGTTTGTTATATTGATTGTTATAGTCAGACCATATTAATCAATGCCATTTGATATTTGAATTCAGTGTTAATATCTTAGGCAGGAAAAGAGGTATAATATGGCTGGAAAGAAATTTATTAACGCAAAGTTAAAAGGATATAATGAATTACAGGAAATACTTGTTGAGGACGGAGTATTTAAGGCAATTGCACCACATATAGATGTAGATAGTGATTGTGAAATTGAGGATTTGGGAGGCAAGCTTACACTGCCACCATATGTTGACCCACATATTCATCTTGATTATGTATTCACAGCAAGAAAGCATGGCGCAGCTAACGGAACAGGAACATTATTTGAAGGAATTCAAAGGTGGAGTGAAACTAAATCAGATTTAACAATTGATGAGATAAAGGCAAGAGCAATAAAGGCAGTTAAAATGGAGGTGTCACACGGTGTCCAGTTCATAAGAACACACGCTGATGTAACTGACCCTAACCTCACAGCCTTAAAGGCACTTCTTGAATTAAAGGAAGAATTAAAAGATATTGTAACAATCCAGATTGTATCATTTCCACAGGAAGGAATGTATTCTTACAAAGATGGCGACAAGCTTGTTGAAGAAGGACTTAAAATGGTGCTGATTGTGTAGGTGGTATTCCACATTTTGAGTATTGCAGGGAATTTGGTGAGAAATCAATTCATAAGGTTGTTGAATTAGCTGTGAAGTATGACAAGCTTATTGATGTACACTGTGATGAGAGTGATGACCCAATGAGCAGGTTTGTGGAGCTTCTTACTGCACTTTCAATTGTTGAAGGAATCGGACCTAAGACAACAGCAAGCCATACCTGTTCATTAGGTTCAGTAGATAACAGTTACGCATTCAGAATGATGAAGAATTTCAAGAAAGCAGGACTTAACTTCATTTCCTGCCCAACAGAGAATATATATCTTCAGGGCAGACAGGATACATATCCTAAGAGAAGAGGTCTTACAAGAGTTAAGGAATTATATGAAAATGGAATAAATGTATGCTTTGCACAGGATTCAATTCAGGATCCTTGGTATCCGGCAGGCAATGGCAATCTTATGAATGTGCTTGATAATGGTATACATATAGCCCAGATGATGTCATTTGAGGAAATGGATAACTGCCTTGACCTTATAACTGTTAATGGTGCTAAGACTATGAACATATCAGACATATATGGAATTGAGGCAGGCAAGCCAGCTAACTTTATTGTTGTCGATGCCAGGAGCGAATTCGAGGCAGTATGCGAAAGAGCCGATGTTGTTGCAAGTGTCCGTAATGGTGAATATCTGTTTAAGAAAGCACCAGTGGCTTTCGAGGCTTTGAGTGAATTTATGGCATAGATAAAGAGTGAATTATGATATAATATGACTACTTCGTAGTCACTTAGCAGTTTCTTCGAAACTTCGGATGCGTGGAAAAACAACGCAGGGCATATGATATAATGAGCACAAGAGTGCTCATCTTAAAAAGTTCCTTATGGCACTATAAATAATTATAACAACATAATATAGGAGCAGCAATATGTTTCAATGTAAAGATCTTCTCACTCTCCCTCAATGGCGAAAGCCAGAATAATAGCAGGAAAGAGTGGTTTGTCCAATAGAATAAGGTGGGTATATAAGCCTGAGAATATGAATTTTGCGAAGTGGGTAAAGGGACAGGAGCTTTTGATTATAAGCACGCCTGTTATACAGAGTAAGGATTTTGACCTGCAAGCAGTTATTAAGAAAGCTAAGAAGCTTGATATGGCAGGTGCATTGCTTCTTGTTGGCGATAAGTACATTGCCAGTATAGGCAGCACAATAATATCCTATTCCAATCTTAACGATTTTCCGATATTTGTCATATCAGGTGAAATTCCTCTTGTTGACATTTTTGAAGAAATCGGACACGCTATTGCGTATAATAAAGACTCAGATGTATTAAGTGATGATATTCTTTCAGAAATTATATTTGGAAAGGACATCAATATAGAAGCATTTTCTATTAAATTTGAAGAAGCTGGCTATGACATCAATGGTAATAACCGTATGTTTATGATTAATATTCATTCAGATAATAAGATAGAGAATTTTGATTATGATTTCATTATGAATAAGCTGAGGGACAGTTTTGCACAGAATAATGGAAGTCTGATTTTATCAAGATATGCTAATAACATAGTTGGCTGTTTTAATTGTTTGGAAAATGCTGATGATACACATGGTCTTATTAATCAATCTTACGAAGCATTATCTGAATATGTGCAGGGCAGGTATACGGATATAAAGCTTGTTATGGGAATTGGACGTGAATATAATGGAATATCACATTTGCAGAAAAGTTTTACGGAGGCTTCAAGGTGTGTAATCCTTTCGGAGAAGATACAGCTTAATGGAAGTGTGTTCTGGTATGAAGAAATGGGAATATATAACCTGTTCTCTGAATTTGGAGATAAAAAGCTTATACAGGACTTTGTTGACAGTACATTAGGCATAATTATTGACTATGATAAGGAGAATAATACTAATCTTTTACAGACGTTAAAAGCGTACCTTTGGAACAATAACAGCCTGCTTCACGCTTCTGAACAGTTATTTACGCATCGTAATACAGTAAAGTACAGAATACAGAGAATAACTGAGCTTACGGGCAGGAATTTTGATGATGCGATGACACGTCTGGAGTTTATGAATGCTTTGATATGTCTTGAGGTAAGATAGACATTTGTGCTGTGAGAACAAATGAAGTAATACAAGATTGTTATTAGAAGTCATAACAATAAAATATTTATAAAAGAATGTTGAAGTATATATGTCTTAGTGATATATTCTTGAACATAGACAAAAGCAAAGGGGCTTCTGCTAATGGTAATATTAGCGGAAGCCCCTTTTGTATTAGTAAAAATGTTAATCTAACTGGCAGTAAAGGCTGAAATAGAAATTACTAAAGCACATTCATTGTTTATCTTGCGGTATATGAAATGTACCGCTGGACGCGTCAGATATTAATAAATATTTATATAACAGGAGGAAATGATTATGAGCTACGGTCTTATAGCAGTAATAATTGTAATCGGTATTGTCATAGGTGCTATAGCTACTAAGAAATGTGAGCCATTTCTTATAGGCGGTTCAATTATAGGAGCAATATTTTTATATAAGCAGGATTTTATAACCGAATGGGTTAATACACTTGAAGGTGTTATGAGTGATGAAGCATACTTAATACTTGTATGTGGTTTGTTTGGAAGTATAATAGCACTTCTTACAGCCTCTAAGGGACATTTTGGATTTGCAAAGATTGTTTCAAAGATATGTAACAGCGAAAGAAAGACTTTATTCACAACATTTATATTAGGTGTAATTATATTTATTGATGATTATCTTAATGTATTATCAATAGGTACAGCAATGAAGAAAGTATATGATAAAGTAAAAGTACCAAGAGAAGCACTTGCATATCTTCTGGATAGTACAGGTTCACCAGTCTGTGTTATGTTCCCATTCTCATCTTGGGCAGCATATTTTGGAGCTATCTTTTTCGCACAGGAGAGTGTTCAGGTACTTGGTGCAAAGACCTGGATGGGAGCTTATATAAAAGCAATTCCATTTTGTATATATCCAATAGTTGCATTACTTATTGTAATTCTTTTCTCAGCAGGTGTATTTCCTAAGCTTGGCGGAATGAAGAAGGCTTATGAAAGAGTTGCAACAACAGGTAAGGTTTACAGTGATGCAAGTAAGAAGTACAATATGGATGATGGCGAAGGCGAACAGGACGGCAACATATTCAATTTCCTTGTTCCAATGCTTGTACTTGTAGTTGTAGCCTGTGTTACAGGTAACCTTGTAGTAGCACAGATTATATGTCTTGCAGTAACACTTGTTATGTATCTTGCAGAAAAGCTGATGACATTTACAGAATACTGGGATAATTTCGTAAAAGGATTTGCAGATATGCTTCCTATTATAATTCTCCTTATAGCAGCACTTACATTCCAGACAATTGCAAGCCAGATGCAGATGACAGAGTTCTTCATAGATATTACACAGCCAATATTATCAGCAAAGATTTTCCCAATGCTTGCATTTATCATTACTGGTATATTAGCATTTATGATAGCCAATGCGTGGGGCGTATGTACACTTGTTGCACCAGTTCTTCTTCCACTTGGTGCAAGTGTAGGAGCCAATGCAATACTTATAATGGCAGCAATTCTTTCAGGTTGTGCATTTGGTAATCACGCCTGCTTCTACTGTGACACAACAGTTCTTGCTTCACAGGGTTCAGGTATTGATAACTTTGACCACGCGGTATCACAGCTTCCATATGTACTTATAGGAGCTGGAATAAGTATAATTGGTTTCCTTGTATTAGGATTTGTTATGTAAAATGTGTTAGTTTTATAAAATGTATATAGGAATTATAAGAATAATTTCAGAATGGAGGCAGTTATGAGTGATAAGAAATATGTCGTTACAATAGCAAGGCAGTTTGGCAGCCTTGGACGTCCAATAGCCAAGCTTATGAGTAAGAAGCTTGGAGTTGAATATTATGACAGGGATATAGTGGAGCAGGCGGCTAAGAAGCTTAATCTTCCAGTATCACAGATAGATGAACTTGAAGAAAAGGTTAAGAAGACATCAACTAATTCATATAAGAGAATGATGTATCCTCTTGGAACACAGTCAAGCACAGAGCAGGACAGAATATTTGAAGCCCAGCAGAATATTATGAAATTCTTAGTTGAGAGAGAAAGCTGTATAATAGTTGGACGTTGTTCGGATTTTGTCCTTTCTGATGAAGAAAATGCGGTGCATATATACATTTATGCTCCATATGAACAGAGAGTTAAGAACTGTGTGAATGATCTGCATTTAAGCGAAGAAGAAGCCAAGAAGATGATAAGGTCAGTAGATGAGGCAAGAGATAATTACCATATGCACTATGCAGGATTTCTTCCATCAGACCCTAAGCACAAGACTATAATGATAGACAGCAGCTCTCTGGGCGTTGAGGGTACAGCTGAGTATCTTGTGGATTTTATTCAGAAGAAATTTGATTTAAAAACATATACGCTTAACTAAGTATGTGTTATCATATGCGTAATCTAAACATTTACTGCTTATAATAAGTTAATTATAATCGGTAAATGTAACCAATAGAAAGAGCATATCAGGATAACCCTATGAAGATGAGTGTAGAACAGGCATATAAAATATTAGCAGTATCCAAGTCTGCTGATATAAAAGCGATTAAGAAAAAATATAGAAAACTGATGTTAAAGGTGCATCCCGATTCATTAAAGTCAGGGAAGAATACATATCAATATAGTGCGCAGGAGATTAATGAGGCATATTCAATTATTATTAAGAATTTATCTGATAATAAAATGTCTGGTTATTTCAATAATTCCAGCGATGATAGTTATTCATCAGAGTACACATATGATGAAGAATATTATCAGGACTATAATTCATATGCTTCCGATGGCGGTAATTGGGATGCACCTGTTAATGATAATGCGTATACAAGCCGTAATATATATCATTATGCAGAAGGTGCAAGAGGAAATATTACCGGAAGCTTTGTTATAGCAAAAGGCAAATATATCTGACGATAGAAGAAGATTTTACATTATTCATAAAGAGTATATCAGAAAGCAGTGATAAGCTGTTATCAGGTATAGATAACAGAAGGAAAGGAAGCATATCGGATACAAGAAGGGCAGTTATAAAAGCACAGCTTGCATACCTTTTAGCCCAGCAGTATATAGATGCAACCTACACACTTAATGAGCTTATTACGCCAGTAAAGCAGGATAGTGCGCAGATATTTTATATAGATTCAATGCTTGAAATGCCAGCCAATGCTCCATTCTTAAGGGCAGGTATGACACTATACCCACAATCACTTAAAATCACCGTCTATATTTAAAGACTAAATCGGGAAATGCCGCAGGCTATATATCATTCAGGGACGACAGGCTATATTACATAATAATTCCACTTCTTGAACAAAAAAGAGCACAGGTAAAAGTCCAGATTGCCACCAGGCAGGATAAGAACAACACAAGACACAATGTGAAATACAAGAATCTTGACTTTTGGATAAAAATTTCTGATAATAATTCAGGAACATTTCCTGAAAGCATAAATATGCAGATTGAGGAAATACTTACTAAATATTCTAAAATGTAATTGGAGGACAATCAATGAATAGACATATAGATAAAGCAATGCAGTTAAGAAATGAAACCCCAATGGTAAGCAACTGTGCCCAGACAATAATGAGAGCCTACGCCGATGAATTAGGAATGACCGAACAGCAGGCAGCAGCAATAGGCTGTAACTTTGGTGGCGGAATGAAATGCGGCGGCACTTGTGGAGCAATAACAAGTGCTCTTATGGTATTAGGTGCAAAAGGAATAGACTCCCCAGCCGTAATAACAGAATTCAGAAAAAGAATAGCCGCCAACCACGATGGCTTAACAGATTGCGTAGACCTTCTAAGAAACAACGCCCGGAAAGGCGGAGTAAAGAAGGAACATTGCGATAATATGATAAAAGAGTCCATAGAATTAATAGACGAAATCACCAATAAAGAAGATTAATGTTGCAAAATATTTCAACAAGTGATATAGTAATAAACAATTAAATAAAAAACAAATAGAGTGAATTTCAAAGAGTTCACGAAGGGGAGCACCACCACCGGCGCTTCCTTTCGTGAACTCTTTTTTGCGTGAGTAGCGATGAGAATACACTAACAAAGACACTTGCCGAACTCTGCTTGCAGAAGTGAGCAAGAGGCTTTGTTAGCGTATTCGAGGAGCACCGCGACAGTGACAGAGCGAAGCTCTGGAACGCGCTACTCACGCAAAAACAGTGGAGGGACGCCACCCAGCAAACCTTATCCCCTCAGTCAGCAACTCCCAGACAGAGGAAGCAAAGCTTCCAAATGTCGTCCGACAAAGCTAATTCCCTTCCCACGTCAGCGACCCGCAGACAGAGGAAGCAAGGCTTCCAAATGTCGTCCGTCCTCCAAAAAAAAATTCACTCTCTCAATCCCCAAAGAAAGAAGGACCAGCAATGATAACAATAAAATTCAACGGCAAACCCACCCAAATCCCTACATCAACCCCAATCACCACCTTCCTCACCACCCACAACTACAACCCAATCCATGTAGTAGTCGAACTCAACGAGGTCATAATCCCGAAAGACTCCTACCCCACCACAACCCTGTCACCCGATGACACCTTAGAAATCCTGACATTTATGGGCGGCGGTCAATAACCTTCCGTTATTAACCCCACCCCACCCAACAACCCTTACCAATAAATAACCAAAAAAGAAAAGAGGACAAAACAATGAACAACAACGACACATTCAAATTAGGAAAATACGAATTCACATCAAGATTCATCTTAGGGTCAGGAAAATATTCCCTTGAATTAATAGATGCTGCTGTAAAACAGGCAGAAGCACAGATAGTAACACTTGCACTAAGAAGAGCCAACGATGGCGGAATTGCCAATATTCTTGATTATATTCCAGAAAATGTAAAGCTTCTCCCTAACACATCAGGTGCAAGAAACGCAGAAGAAGCTGTAAGAATTGCAAGACTTTCAAGAGAATTATGCCACAGTGATATGGTTAAGATAGAAGTTATAAGAGATACTAAATATCTTCTTCCAGACAACTACGAAACAGCCAAAGCAACAGAGATACTTGCCAAAGAAGGCTTTGTAGTAATGCCATATATGTATCCAGACCTTAATGCAGCAAGAGATATGCAGAATGCAGGAGCTGCCTGTATTATGCCGCTTGCAGCACCAATTGGTTCTAACAGAGGTGTATGCACTAAAGATTTTATACAGATACTTATTGACGAAATTGATCTTCCAATTATTGTAGATGCAGGTATAGGTCGTCCATCACAGGCATGTGAAGTTATGGAAATGGGTGCAGCTGCGGTGATGGCTAATACAGCTATAGCGACAGCAGGAGATATTCCAGCGATGGCATCAGCATTTAAGAATGCAATAAATGCAGGACGTGAAGCTTATCTTTCAGGCCTTGAAGAGTAAAGAAGGACGGTGCAAGTGCATCATCTCCATTAACAGGCTATATACACGAATAATAATGCAATAGATTACAGAAACGAGGATAATTATGAGCGACAGCAAAGATATGCACATCAATGAAAGTATATTGAGTGATGAAATAAGAGAAGATTTGAAGAAAAACAGAACTAACCATATGGAATATCTTCCAGATATGGAAGTACTTGAGTCAGATATACAGCAAAAAGTTATAGATGCTATGAACAATTATGACTATGATAAATATACAGCAAAGGATGTTCTTAATGCTATCAATAAAAAGCAACAGGACACCAGAGGATTTTGCCGCACTTTTATCACCAGCTGCACTTCCGTATCTTGAACAGATGGCACAGGCGCCAAGGATGAGAAAGAAAGACATTTTGGTAATTCTATATGTTTTTTACACCTATATATATTGCTAATTACTGTGAGAATTATTGTATATACTGTGGTTTTAACTGCCACAACAAGATTAAGAGAGCCAAGCTTAATGCACAGGAAATAGAAGAAGAAATGGAAGCAATTGCCAGGTCAGGCTTGCAGGAGATACTTATTCTTACAGGTGAAAGCAAGAAAATGTCAAGTGTGGAATATATAGGAGAAGCCTGTAAAATAGCAAGAAAATATTTCAAGGTTGTTGGACTTGAAGTATATCCTATGAATTCAGATGAGTATGCTTATCTTCATAAATGTGGTGCTGACTATGTAACTGTATTTCAGGAAACATACAATTCAGACAAATATGAGACACTTCATCTGGCAGGACATAAGAGAGTATTCCCATACAGGCTTAATGCACAGGAACGTGCATTAAAGGGAGGTATGAGAGGAGTTGGTTTTGCTGCACTTTTAGGACTTGATGATTTCAGAAAAGATGCTTTTGCTACAGGTATGCACGCATATTTATTACAGCGCAAATACCCACAGGCAGAGATAGCATTTTCTTGTCCAAGATTACGTCCAATAATCAATAATGACAGAATTAATCCTAAAGATGTACACGAAGCACAGTTATTGCAGGTCGTAACAGCATACAGATTATTTATGCCATTTGCCAGTATAACAGTATCTACAAGAGAGTGTGCACGTGTGCGTGATAATCTTATGAATATAGCGGCAACTAAAATATCAGCAGGTGTAAGTACGGGCATAGGAAGCCATTCAGAAGATATTGAAGAAAAAGACAGAGGCGATGAGCAGTTTGAAATATCAGACGGAAGAGATGTTATGCAGGTATATGATGACCTTGTAAAATCGGACTTCAGCCAGTTATGAGTGACTATATATACTGTGGCTGATTAAGATTAAGGAGATTAGGAATTATGCAGGACGTGATTGCAATTACTAACCGCAGGCTTTGTGACAGACCATTTTTAGAACAGATAGAAAGAGTATGCAAGCTTTATCCAGCAGCTGTTATTCTAAGAGAGAAGGATCTAAGTGATGCTGAATATGCTGCACTTGCTGCAGATGTGTATTCGGTCTGTAAGAAATATAACGTAAGACTGATATTGCATACTTATGTTGCAGTGGCAGAAAAGACTGGCATTAATGCTATACATTTGTCAATTGATAATCTAAGAAAATATCATAGTCAGCTTAAAGATAGTAATGTAGCTATAAAAGGTTGTTCAATCCATTCCGTTCAGGAAGCTGTCGAAGCGGCAGAACTTGGTGCTTCATACATTACGGCAGGACATATATATAGTACGGATTGTAAAAGAGGTGTTCCACCAAGAGGCCTGGAATTTCTGAAAGCAGTATGCGAAAATGTTAATATTCCAGTATATGCCATTGGTGGAATTAACATAGATGGCAGCCGCAGGCAGGAAGTACAAGAGTGTGGTGCAAAGGGAAGCTGTATTATGTCTGGAATGATGAAGGCATAAATAAAAACAAAGCTTGCATAATAATATTATAAAAATAATATAGTAAAAATAAGTTGACTTTTTGATAGAAAATGATACACTAATATTAGTAGTTGTTACTATTATTGGTGTATCATTTTTGATTTAAATCAATAATGAGCGTGATTTATCAAATGGATATTATGTACATATAAAATATTAAACAAGTAACAGTATATAATGACAATATTAATTTAATGTAATTTGAATAGAGGAGTTACAATATGGCAACAGTAAAAAAGAAGCAGACAAAGAGATGCAATCAGGAGCTTTTTGATGTCAAGAAAAGACCACCCTACGGCAGAGGTTGTGTATGATAATGTCAGTAAAGAGTTTCCTAACATAAGTCTTGGAACTGTATACAGAAATCTTACATTCCTTGTAGACAATGGAATGGCTATGAAAGTGCCGTGTAGTGATGGTTCGGTGCATTTTGACGGCAACGTGAACCCACACTACCATTTTCAATGTGTCAATTGTGGCAAAGTTATGGATTTGAACTTTGACTCACGGGAAGTTGAGAAGAATTTTAATGAAGCGGCGGCAAAGAATTTTGATGGTACAATCCGGGGAAATGTGACATTCTTCTATGGAGAATGTCCTGAGTGTATAGATAAGTAAAAATATTAATAGGAATTATTACTATTTTGCTTGACAAAGGAAATAAACAGTGTTATATTAAACTCACAAACAGTAATAATTACTATTTTTAATAAATTAAACAAGAAAAGGAGATTAAGATTATGAAGTATGTATGTACAGTATGCGGTTATGTTTATGAAGGAGAGTCACTTCCAGCAGATTATGTCTGTCCAGTATGTAAGGCACCAGCAGACAAGTTCTTAGCTCAGGGAGATGACAAGGTATGGGCTGCTGAGCACGTTGTAGGTGTTGCAAAGGGAGTAAGCGAAGATATTCTTTCTGATTTACGTGCTAATTTCAATGGCGAATGTTCAGAAGTAGGTATGTATCTTGCTATGGCTAGAGTTGCCCACAGAGAAGGTTATCCAGAAGTAGGTCTTTACTATGAAAAGGCAGCTTGGGAAGAAGCTGAACACGCAGCTAAGTTCGCAGAGCTTCTCGGTGAAGTTGTAACAGACAGCACTAAGAAGAACCTTGAGATGAGAGTAGAAGCAGAAAATGGAGCAACAGCAGGTAAGGTTGACCTTGCTAAGAGAGCTAAGGCTGCTAATCTTGATGCAATCCACGACACAGTTCATGAGATGGCTAGGGATGAGGCTAGACATGGTAAGGCATTTGAAGGTCTTTTAAAGAGATACTTCGGTTAATCATAAGCTGGTATATGAGTAGTATACAGTATCAGAATTAATGGTACAGTTAATTGGATAGCTTATATTAATCAATAGATTAATAAGGTATTATTACTGCCGTCAGTATTACACTGGCGGCAGTTTTTATATAATAGGAAATTTAATGTTATAAAATTCTATAGTAAGTCCCATTAAAACATTAAATGCCAGCGTGACATTTTCTCAATATGTGATATTGTATATTCAATTAAGAGTTTCGTAGAAAATGGTCGAATAATAATGAAGAATAAAAGCTTGTTTTTTGCAAGTTAAACAAGTGCTGTTGGTGTACAGTGCTGGAATGGAGAACTTCAATGGAGAATGATTTAGAGCTGGAAGACAGAATACTTACAATGCTGTCAACCCAATATGAGGGGATTTATCAGATTGATATTGATAATGATAGTGTTCTGTGTATTTATAATAGGGGGTAATAAGTTTAAGAAAGACGGTAATGTAGAGTTAGAACAGTGGGTTCAGAGAATGGTTGACAGATGTCATTATGAGGACAGAGGCAGGCTGTTAGATTTAATATCAGTAGAGGCAGTTAAAGGCTTTGGCAGTAACGATGAATTTAAGAAAAAGCTTGATGTAAGACTTATGTATGATGGTAAATATAAGTGGATATTAGTGACACTTATGTATGATAAGACATTTAACCAGATAACAGTGACAGAACGTGATGTATCACACAGATATGAATATTATGAGATAATAAAGCGTAAAAATGCTGAACTTAGAAAGCTTTTGCAGACAACAGAGCAGTATAAAGACGCACTTATGTCAGAGTCAATTGTTATGTATCAGGTTAATTTTTCAAAAGATACAATAGAAAATGGCATATATCAGCGAAAGAATAATAAAATGTATAGCGCACTCGATACAGTAGGTATTAGTACATCTAGTTCTTATGATGAATATTGCAGAAGGTGGCAGAAAAGGGTTTCCAAAGATACAATTGAAGATTATTTAAAGCTTGCGACGTCAAAGAAGATTATCGAGCTATTTAATAATGGTAATACTACTGTATCTATTGATTACAGGACAATGGATACACAGGATACGGAGATGTGGATTGATAAGTCTATATATCTGTCAAAGGACAAGCTTACAGATGATATTTTGGGAATTATAAGCTTAAGAAATGTTACAGAAAGATATAGACAGGAATATTTGAAACAACGTCTGGAAAAGCAGGCATCACTTGACCTGCTTACAGGCCTTTATAATCACGTTACTGGAGAATTGCTTATAAAGAGCAGGATTGACAACAGTGCTCATATGTATTCGGCATTTGTTATATTTGATATAGACTCGTTTAAATTAGTTAATGATACTTATGGCCATTATTTTGGCGACTGTGTTATACAATATGTTGCCAAGAGATTAGCAGAATGTACAAGGGAAGATCAGGATATAGCGATAAGGTATGGAGGCGATGAGTTTGTTGTATATATTGAATATAAAGACAGCGATAATATCGAAGATATCGTGAAGAGAATATTTAATTATGTAACAGATGAGTACGATGGTTATAAGATAAGCGTAAGTATGGGGATAAGCTTATCTGTTAATTGTGGTTTACATTATTATAATATGTACCAGTGTGCAGATAAAGCGTTATATGAAGCCAAGAAATCGGGACGTGGATGTTATAGGTTTTATTCTGAATAATAACAAGGTGTCACATAAAATGAATTATTTAATGTTAGTAAGGCAGTGAATAGTTCATTCGTGTGACACCATTATTTTTATAAGAGAATATTTATTATTATTAGATTTCTTCCACCAATATGTATTGCATTAAGTAATTATTTATAAGCATATTTCCTCAAGCAATTTTGCCGTAATAGCGACATCGTCCATAGATATTCCAGAGTAGTTGACAATTGCTATATGCGAATAATTATCAGGTGAATAGCTGTTTCCAGTTATATAGTCAGAAAGAAATGATATGAGGAGTCCTTTCTTGCTGGCTTTTTGCTTTAGCTGCTCATCAGTTAATTCTGTGTCGTATTTTAGGAGAAAATGCAGTCCCGAATTTTCCTCGTATATATTAATACGGTCTTTGATACTGCTTTTCATAAGCAGACCTATAAGATTATCCCTTATGTCACGGTAATGATTGCGCATACGGTTAATGTGTTTATCAAGAAAGCCGTCTTCAATAAAATGTGCCAGAGTATATTGTTCAAAGTTAGATACTGTACAGGCATAGAAGCCAAGCTGCTGTTTGAAGCGTTCAAGGAGCGGCACAGGAAGAACCATATAACTAATTCTTATAGTTGAGGCAAGGCTTTTGTAAATGTATTAAAATATATTACCTTGTCTGTGGCATCGATTGAAAAGAGTGATGGTATTGGCTTTCCCTGAAGTCGGAATTCACTGTCGTAGTCGTCCTCTATTATGTATCTGCCGTGCGAGTTGTTAGCCCATTGTAACAGACCATATCTTCTGCTTATAGATGTAACTATACCAGTAGGAAAATGGTGTGACGGAGATATCTGTATTATCTGGGAATTCGCAAGTCCAATGCTGTCAGGTATTACACCTTCATCATCCATATCAAGTGCGTTGACCTTGACACCTAATGAGCGGTATATATTTACGATTTTTCTGGAACTTGGATTTTCAAGTCCGTAGGCAAGGTCACGTCCAAGAAGCTGAACGATAAGCCCATATAAATATTCAGTTCCAGCACCAATAATAATCTGCTCAGGATTTACTGTAATTCCCCTGAATTCATATAGATGATGTGCAATGGCACGGCGCAGTTTCATAACGCCACCTGTGGGTGGAACATTGAGTGCATCATCGCCCTCATATGTAAGTACCTGACGCATAAGTTTTGCCCATACTGAAAATGGAAAATTATCTTTAGGGGTGTGGCTGTATACAAGGTTGACAGCTGCATTTTCCAGGGGAGCACCAGTATTTTCCAGGGAAGCACGAGCATTATTATTCACATTGTAAGGCTGGTTACTGCTTGAAATATTATTGAAAGCGGTATTCTTAAAAGAATGATTACCTGTGGTATTGTAATTATTATTAATCTCCGATACATAAAATCCCTTCTTAGGAAGTGAATATATGTAGCCTTCTGCAAGAAGCTGTCCGTAGGCATTTTCAACAGTTACGACGCTTATTCCGTGATTTTTGGCAAAATCTCTTTTGGAAGGGAGCTTTGTATCGGGTGTTAATTTGCCGGATATAATATCATCTTTAATACAGGTGTACAGGTATTCGTAAAGGCTTTTTTTGTTTCTATTATTAAAAGAATATGTAAGCATATATTTATCCTCGTTAAATAAGGCAGGTTTATGGTTGCTGACCTTATAATTAATCAAATGTTTATTAAGAATAATAATATCAGATTAATTATAATAAATCAATGGACATAAGATATGATATATAATAAAATTACTGTGTATACAAATATTTATAATATGTATGGAGGCTTAGTTATGAGTGATTATATTATTTCGTGTTGTTCTACAGCAGATTTAACAGAGGAACATTTTAATAAGAGAGATATACATTACATATATGCTTCCATTATGAGCTGGACGGAGCAGCTTATATGGATGATTTAGGGAAGACAATGAATTTGGATGATTTCTATAAGGCTATGTCAGAAGGTGCTGATACTAAAACATCATAGATAAATGCGGAGGAATATGAGGCATATTTTGAAGAATTCTTAAAAGAAGGAAAAGATATACTTCATCTTACACTTTCATCAGGCATATCCGGAACAATTAATTCTGCTAATATAGCGGCGGAAACACTTAAAGAGAAATATCCAGACAGAAAGATATATGTAATTGATTCTCTTGCGGCTTCATCCGGATACGGACTTCTTATGGATAAGGTTGCTGATTTAAAAGATGAAGGTATGGGTATAGATGAGTTAAAGGACTGGGTTATTGAGAACAGATTAAAGGTTAATCACTGGTTCTTTACGACAGATCTTACATTTTTTATAAAAGGTGGAAGAGTGTCAAAGGTGTCAGGTTTCGTGGGTAATCTTCTTAATATATGCCCACTGCTCAATGTTAATTTTGAGGGAAAGCTTATACCTAGAGAAAAAATCCGTACTAAGAAGAAGGTTATTGCAGCAACTGTTGAGAAGATGATTAATAATGCCGAAAATGGACTTGATTACGATGGAAAATGCTACATATCAATGTCAGCGTGCAGAAAAGATGCAGAAGCTGTTGCAAAGCTTATAGAGGAGAAATTCCCTAAGCTTAACGGCAGGGTGGAGATTAATAATATAGGTACAACAATAGGAAGCCACACAGGACCTGGAACAGTTGCATTATTCTTCTGGGGCAATAAGAGAGTTGACTAATATTGTGGTTGTATATACGGTTATTTATAGCAATAACAGCACAATAGAATTAAGTAAAATAAGAAAAGATAAATAGTATAAGAAAATAAAATATCAAAAGAGAATTAACAATCAGGAGAGAATTACAATGAATAGATTCGGATTTGGAGCGATGAGGCTTCCGTTAATCAATCCAGATGATAAACAGTCAATTGATATGGACGAGTTAAAGCGTATGGTTGATATATATATGGAAGCAGGATTTACATATTTTGATACTGCATTTCCGTATCACGACCAGATGTCAGAAACAGCGTTAAAGGAAGCTTTGGTTGACAGATATGACAGGGACAAGTATGTATTTGCCGATAAAATGCCTACAGTGCTTATAAAATCAGGTGAGGAGTATCCGTTATATTTTAATAAACAGCTTGAAAAGACAGGCGTTGGATATTTTGATTACTACCTTATGCACAATATGGGCAGGGACAGATATTATAATACGGACAAGTGGGGTGGATTTGAATTCGCTAAGAAGATGAAAGCCGAGGGTAAGATTAAGAATTTCGGATTCTCATTTCACGATGATGCACAGTTCCTTGATATGATATTAACCAATCACCCGGAAGTTGATTTTGTTCAGCTTCAGATTAATTATCTTGATTGGGAAAATGATATTATCCAGTCAAGGTTATGTTATGAAACAGCAAGAAGGCATAATAAGCCAATAGCTGTAATGGAGTCTGTTAAGGGCGGGACACTGGCGAATCTTCCAAAGGAAGCAGAGAATATTTTAAGGGAATATAACAAGGAAGCCTCGCCAGCTTCGTATGCTTTAAGGTTTGCAGCTAATCTTGATGGTGTGTTTATGGTGCTTAGTGGAATGAGCAATTGTGAGCAGGTGCTTGACAATACTAAGATTATGGCAAGACCTCAGCCGCTTAACGATAAGGAAAAGGAGCTTCTTAAAGAGGTTGTAGCAATAATTAACAAAAGAACAGCAATTCCTTGTACTTCCTGTGGATATTGTATGGAGGTATGTCCTAAGAATATTAATATTCCAGGACTGTTTGCACTTTATAATAATTATTGCATTAATGACAATTTTTCCAATATGTATTATCAGAGGCTTATATATAATAAGGGAAAGGCTTCAGACTGCATTAAATGTCACAGATGTGAGAAGAATTGTCCACAGCACATACATATACCGGACAATCTTGAGCTTATAGCAAAACTAGCCAAATAAAGCTTATATTGTAAGCTTATATGTTAAAAGGTGTTCACCAATTAAGATTATTGTGTTATAATCCAATCTTGATATTATTTAGAAAATGTGTATACTACACGGAAATGAGGGCAAATATGAGTATGAATATAGTATGTTTAGATCTTGAAGGAGTATTAGTTCCAGAAATCTGGATTGCATTTGCAGAGGCAAGCGGAATCCCAGAGCTTAAGAGAACAACAAGAGACGAACCAGATTATGATAAGCTTATGAACTGGAGATTAGGCATTCTTAAGGAGCATGGTCTTGGACTTAAGGAGATACAGGATACTATTGCAAAGATAGATCCACTTCCAGGAGCTAAGGAATTCCTTGATAAGTTAAGAGAAACAACACAGGTTATTATTATTAGTGATACATTTACACAGTTTGCAACACCTCTTATGAAGAAGCTCGGCTGGCACTACTATATTCTGTAATACTCTTGAAGTAGCTAAGGACGGAACAATTACAGGCTTTAAAATGCGTTGTGAACAGTCTAAGCTTTCAACAGTTAAAGCACTTCAGTCTGTTGGCTTTGAAACAATTGCCAGTGGTGACAGCCACAATGATTTAGGCATGATACAGGCAAGCAAGGCAGGTTTCCTATTCAGAACAACTGACCAGATTAAGGCAGATTATCCACAGCTTGAAGCATTTGAAGAATATGATGACCTCTTTGAGGCAATAAAGAAGGCTTTATAATTAGAGAATGGAGATAAGTGCTTAGCCATGATGGGCGTACTTTGAAAAAGGCACGAATGGAGATATTATGTTTGGATTAAGTAAGAAGGAAAATGGCTTAAAAATCATAATAGTAGGCTGTGGCAAGGTAGGTGCGAACCTTGTTGACCAGTTAAGTAAAGAAGGACATGATATAACTGTTATAGATAAGAAAGCAGAGAAGATACAGGATATTACCAATATCTATGATGTTATGGGACTTGTAGGTAACGGAGCAAGCTATTCAACACAGATGGAAGCTGGTATTGAAGAAACAGATCTTATTATTGCTGTTACAGATTCGGACGAGCTTAACCTTTTATGTTGTACAGTAGCCAAGAGAGTTGGCAAATGTGCAGCAATAGCAAGAGTCCGTACACCGGATTACAGTGAGGAAACAGGCTATTTAAGAGAGCAGTTAGGTCTTGCCCTTATAATAAATCCTGAGCTTGAAGCGGCAAGAGAGGTTGCACGTATATTATATCTTCCAACTGCACTTGAGGTTAATTCATTTGCACATGGACAGGCAGAGCTTGTCAAATTCAAAGTACCAGAGGGTAATCTTCTGAATGGGCTTAGCTTAGCTTATCTTGGTAAGAATATTACTAATGATATTCTTATATGCGCAGTTGAAAGAAACGGAGAAGTATATATGCCTAACGGTGATTTCGTGCTTCAGTCAGGCGATGTAGTTTCATTTGTTTCAGAACGTCATATTGCAAGAGATTTTCTTAAGCAGATAGGCTTAGCAACCAGGCAGGTTAAGGATACTATGATTATAGGTGCAAGCAAGGCAGCATATTATCTTGCTAAAGAACTTCTTAATATGGGCATCTCAGTAAAGATTATTGAAAAGGAAAAAGAGAACTGTGAAAGCTTAAGTGTTAAGCTTCCTAAAGCTATAATTATTAATGGTGACGGCACAGACCCGGATATATTGAAGGAAGAAGGTATAGAAACAGTTCAGTCATTCATTCCACTTACAGGAATAGATGAAGAAAATATTATGCTGACACTTTATGCAAAGCAGGTATCAAAGGCTAAGGTTGTAACTAAGATTAACAGGGTTAATTATAAGCAGGTTATTAATAATCTTGATCTTGGAAGCCTTGTATATCCTAAATATATTACATCAGAAGCAATTATTGCATATGTAAGAGCCAAGAAGAATTCAATGGGCAGTAATATAGAGACTCTTTATCATATGTTTGATTCAAGGGTTGAGGCAATTGAATTCATTGTTGAGGAGAATTCAAAGGTATCTGGAGTACCTATTAAGGATCTGAAGTTAAAGAAAGATGTCCTTATCTCATTTATCAACCACAATGGACATATTATCATTCCTACAGGTAATGATGAGATTGAAGACGGCGATACAGTAATGATAGTAACTAAGAATACAGGATTTACAGGTATTGATGATATTGTAAGATAGGTGTAAGCAGGTAAAATAGATATGAATAGAACAATGATTATATACATTCTGGGTTGCATACTTAAAACAGAGGGAGTGCTTATGGCACTTCCTTGTCTTGTTGCACTTATATATCACGAAAGTCAGGGAATTGCGTATGTAATTGTAGCAGTATTAAGTCTTATTGCAGGTATGCTTCTGACAATAAGGAAGCCTAAAGATTATATTATATATCTTAAAGAGGGCTGTATAGCGACATCTTTAAGCTGGATACTTATGGGAATTGTAGGTTCATTTCCATTTATGATAACTGGAGAGATTCCATCGTTTATTGATGCTTTATTTGAAACAGTTTCAGGTTTTACAACGACTGGTGCTAGTATATTAAGTGATGTTGAGAGCCTGTCACATTGCAGTATTATTTGGAGAAGCTTTACACACTGGATAGGTGGTATGGGTGTTCTTGTATTTATTATTGCGATTGTGCCACTCAGTGGTGGTTCTAATATTAATCTTATGAGGGCAGAAAGTCCGGGACCATCAGTTGGTAAGCTTGTACCGAAGGTAAGACACACAGCAAGAATACTTTATATTATATATTTTGGACTTACATTACTGGAATTCATAATACTTGTTATGGCTAAGATGCCGGTGTTTGATGCGGTTAATACATCATTTGCAACAGCTGGTACAGGTGGTTTTGGTATTAAAATGACAGTATGGGCAGTTATTCTGTGGCTATACAGTGGATTGTCACGATATTTATGATACTGTTTGGTGTGAACTTTAATGCTTACTATCTGCTGTTCTTTGGAAGTATTAAGAAAGCACTTAGTATGGAAGAAGTAAGGGTATATTTTGGAATAATATTAGCAGCAATTACAGCTATCACAATTAATATTTATTCTATGTGTTCTGGTGTATGGGATGCAATTACCAAGTCGGCATTTCAGGTTGGTTCAATTATAACGACAACAGGATTTTCAACGACAGACTTTAACTTGTGTACACAGACATCAAAAAACAATACTTGTATTGCTTATGTTTGTTGGTGCATGTGCGGGAAGTACAGGCGGTGGTATAAAGGTTTCAAGATTTGTAATACTTATTAAGACAATTATTAAAGAGCTTAACTCTTATATCCACCCTAGAAGCGTGAAGAAGATTAAGGTTGAAGGAAAACCGGTTGAACACGAGGTTATACGTTCTGTAAATGTGTATATGATAACATTTATATTAACATTTGTTGTATCAGTATTCCTTGTTTCATTAGAAGGAAAAGATCTGACAACTAACTTTACAGCGGTAGCGGCTACAATTAATAACATTGGACCAGGTCTTGAACTTGCAGGTCCAACACAGAACTTTGGACATTTTGGCATATTAAGTAAGATAGTTATCATATTTGATATGCTTGCAGGACGACTTGAATTATTTCCAATGTTATTATTATTCCATCCAGTGGTAATAAAGGAAATGTTAGCGGATAAGAGAAAGTACAGAGTTAAATAGTACAGATCGTATAGTTAAGCGGATGTTTAGCAAATATAGAAATAATATTTTAGAAATACGGTTAAGTACTGTTAAAATGGAGAAATATAATGAAATTCGTTATACAAAGAGTTAATTCAGCAAGTGTAAAAGTTGATGGTAATGTCATAGGAAGTATAGGCAAAGGCTATCTTATACTGTTTGGTGCAGGCGAAGGTGACACAGAGGATATGCTTGTGCCATTTGCTGATAAAATATGCAAAATGAGAATATTCGCAGATGAGAATGGAAAGACTAATCTCTCAATTAATGATGTAGGTGGAGAAATGCTTATTGTCAGTCAGTTCACATTATATGCAGATTGCAGGAAAGGCAACAGACCAAGCTTTGTACACGCCTGTGAGCCAGATCTTGCCAATGAGTTATACGAGAAATTCGTAGCACTGTGCAGGGAAAGAGTTGCGAAGGTAGAAACGGGTGAATTCGGTGCGGATATGAAAGTGAGTCTTGAAAATGACGGACCATTCACTATTGTGTTAGACAGCAGAGATTTTAAATTATAAAATATAAGCTGTAAAATTAATGTTATAAATTAAATGTTGTAAATTAATGTTCAAAAGACTATTGAATTATTAGTTCTATTGTGCTATTTTATAAAAGAATTAAATAATACTTCAGGGCAGGGTGTCATTCCCTACCGGCGGTAAAGCCCGCGAGCATTATGCACGAACTGGTGGAATTCCAGTGCCGACAGTTACAGTCTGGATGGAAGAAGTAAAGTTGATATATTTAATTAGATAATCGTTGTTAAGCATATATTAAGATAATGTATTATGATAATAATATTATTAAGCTATTATAACTGTATTAGCTATTGATATTTGCAGAATATGTATTATATAGTTATTTAAGCCCTGGGAAGATTATTCTCAGGGCTTTTTTATTGATATTTTAAGAATGAAAACCCATTATATACATTTATTAGAGAAAGAAGGCGGGTAATATTATGGCACTGACAGATGAAGAATATATGCTAAGGGCTGTTGAGCTCGCTAAGAAAGGAACAGGCTGGACTAATCCTAATCCGCTTGTCGGTGCAGTTATTGTTAAAGGCGGCAGGATAATAGGAGAAGGGTACCATAAGAAATATGGTGGACTTCACGCAGAGAGAGAAGCACTTGCCAGTGCAAATGAGGATGTGAGTGGTGCAACCATATATGTGACACTTGAGCCATCTGTCATTATGGTAAACAGCCACCCTGTGTTAATGCAATTATTGAGGCGGGAATAAAAAGAGTGGTGATAGGTTCTTATGACCCTAACCCATTAGTTGCAGGGAAAGGCGTGGATATTTTAAGAGAACATAACATAACTGTTGATGACAAGCTTGTGTGTAGTGAGGAATGTAAAAGCCTTAATTATGTATTTTTTAATTACATAAAAGAAAAAAAGCCATATGTGATATTAAAGTATGCACAGTCCCTGGACGGAAAGATTGCAACGCATACAGGATTGTCACAGTGGATAACAGGGGAAACAGCAAGAAATAAAGTTCATATGGACAGGCATAGATATTCAGCCGTAATGGTTGGTGTTGAAACTGTTATAAAGGACAATCCTATGTTGACGTGCCGCAGTAAAGATATTGTTAATATCAACCAGCCGGCAAGAGTAATATGTGATACTAATCTCAGGACACCGCTTGATTGCAATATTGTACGGAGTGCGAAGCTGTACACAACATATATAGCGACAAGCTGCAAAGACGATGATAAGTGCAGGAAATACACTGAGGCAGGCTGTAAACTTATATATGTCAATAAAAATGATAATGATAATAATTCTCATATAGATATAAAAAGAACTGATAATAAAGCTAGGACAGCTTGGCATAGACAGTATTGTGTGCGAGGGTGGAGCGACACTTAACTGGAGTATTCTGGCAAGTGGTATGGTAGACAGAATACAGGCTTATATAGCACCTAAAGTATTGGGTGGTGTAAATGCTCTTTCACCAGTAGGTGGAATTGGTGTTGATACTCCCGATAAAGCATATGAGCTTGATGATTATACGGTTACAAGATTGGGAAAGGATATATTAATTGAGGGAAAGTGAGGTGTATATAATTGTTTACAGGAATTGTTGAAGAAATCGGACATATAGTATCTGTTCAAAGACACGCATTTTCTCAGATTATAACTATAAGTGCATCAGATATTCTTGGGGAACCAATATAGGTGACAGTATAGCAGTTAGTGGCGTGTGCCTGACAGTAACGTCAATTGGCAGTAAACAGTTCAGTGCAGATGTTATGCACGAAACTATTAATAAGTCATCACTTGGAAATCTGCGGGCAGGAATGGCTGTTAATCTTGAAAGAGCAATGCCAGCTAATGGCAGATTTGGCGGACATATAGTAAGTGGACATATAGATGGTGTTGGCAGAATAACAAAGATAAGCAAGGATGATAACGCTGTCTGGTACACAATTAATGCAGGTAAAGAGATTATGCAGTTAATAGTTCCAAAAGGTTCAATAACAATTGATGGAATAAGCCTTACTGTAGCAGGGGTTAATGATGATAGTTTTACAGTATCTGTAATTCCCCATACAAGGCAGGTGACAACATTATCACAGCGTAGAATCAACGATTGTGTCAATCTTGAGAATGATATTGTAGGGAAATACATAAAAAGATTGTTACAGACAGGCGAAAGTCTTGATGTAACAGCGGATGGACTGGGCGAGATATCCACAAGGCAGGATGTGTCAGTAAAAGCACAGTCATCACAAAGACAGAATACATCAGGGATAACAAGAGAGTTTCTTGGTAAATATGGATTTTAAAAAGGAGGATATATGTTTGAGTTTAACACAGTAGAAGAGGCAGTTGAAGATTTGAAAGCAGGTAAGATTATACTTGTCACAGATGATGAGGACAGAGAGAATGAGGGTGATTTCATATGTGCCGCTGAGTTTGCAACAACAGAAAATGTTAATTTTATGGCAACATATGGAAAAGGTCTTATATGTATGCCAATGAGTGAGGAGATAAGCAAAAAGCTATATTTCCCACATATGGTAGCAGACAATACAGATAACCACGAAACAGCATTTACAGTATCAATAGACCATGTTGATACAACTACAGGAATATCTGCAAAAGAAAGAGCCTATACAACAAGAATGGTAGTAAGTGATGATGCCAAGCCGGAGGACTTTAGAAGACCGGGACACAATTTTCCACTTATTGCAAAGGAAGAACGGAGTTCTTGAAAGAAACGGACATACAGAGGCAACAGTAGACCTTATGAGAATTGCAGGACTTAAAGAATGTGGTCTATGCTGTGAGATTATGAAAGATGATGGCACAATGATGAGAAAGAACGACCTCATTGAACTTGCCAGAAAATGGAATTTAAAATTCATAACAATAAAGGCAATTCAGGAATACAGAAAATGCAACGAAAAGCTTGTAGAGTGTGTGGCAGTAACTAAAATGCCTACAAAATATGGAGAATTTGTTGCACATTGTTACATTAATAAATTAAATGGAGAACATCACGTTGCTTTAGTAAAAGGTGATGTTGGTAATGGAGAAGACCTTTTGTGCAGGGTTCATTCAGAGTGTCTTACAGGTGATGCTTTTGGTTCATTAAAATGTGACTGCGGACAGCAGCTAGCGTCGGCGATGACACAGATTAACAATGAAGGCAGGGGAGTACTTCTTTATATGAGACAGGAGGGCAGAGGAATAGGGCTTGTCAACAAGCTTAAGGCATATGCACTTCAGGACGAAGGAATGGATACACTTGAGGCTAATCTTGCCCTTGGTTTCCAGGAGATATGAGAGAATACTACATTGGAGCACAGATATTAAAGGATCTGGGTGCTAAGACATTACGTCTGCTTACCAACAATCCGGATAAGGTATACCAGTTATCTGATTTTGGAATGAAGATAAGTGAAAGAGTTCCAATTAAAATGGAAAAAGACAGCTTATGATGGATTTTATCTTAACACTAAGAAGATAAGAATGGGTCATATGTTATAGATTTCATATGATTGAAAGTTGAAAAAATCCGACATATAGCAGTATTGATGATTTATGAAAATTGTAATGAAATTAAATTAAAAAGACGAGGAGATTAATAGTTATGAGAGTATTAGAAGGAAAATTAGTAGACAATGGAACAAGAGTAGGTATTGTAGCGGCAAGATTTAATGAATTTATTGTATCAAAGCTGGTTGCAGGTGCACAGGACGGACTTATAAGACACGGAGTAAGCGATGACAATATAGACCTTGCGTGGGTTCCTGGTGCATTTGAAATACCACTTATTGCTTCTAAAATGGCAAAGAGCGGCAAATATGACGCAGTTATATGTCTTGGTGCAGTTAGAAGAGGTGCTACAAGCCACTATGATTATGTTTGTGCGGAGGTTTCTAAAGGAATAGCTAATGTATCACTTAATACAGATATTCCAGTGATGTTTGGAGTGCTTACTACAGATACAATCGAGCAGGCAATTGAGCGTGCCGGAACAAAGGCAGGCAATAAGGGATTTGAATGTGCTGAGGGTGCTATTGAGATGGTAAATCTTTCCCGTGAGCTTGAAAAATAACAAATTAATTGATTTTATCATCTGTCAAGGGTATATTGAAAGTAATGATAACATGTCTGTCTGGTTATTAACCAGTGTTAAGGGGTGATACCAATGATGATGAAATTAAAGAACAGAATATTAGGAATAGTACTTTTGTTTATCCTGCTTCCACTAAGCATTTTTGGTGGATTTTCAATTTACCAGACGAATAGGAAGATTGACGATATGACAGAGTGCAATCTTGCGACGGTGAGTGAGAATCAGAGAATTAATATTAAGAATTTCTGTGAGGACAGGAAGTCCGAAATGGAGATGGTTGCTAATTATGCTATGACACAGGCGGCAATCAAAGAAAGTGTAGGAGAGCCAAGTCCTTATGATGCAGGTAAAGTTGATTTAGAGTATATTAACAATGTGTTGAAGGAACGAAAGAAATATGGGGTGTTTGTTGCAAGTATATCTATATTGGACAAGGATTTCAGGGTAGTAGCCTCAAGTGAAAGTTATGAGGCAGGTCATACACAGTTATGTTATGTCTTGCGTTTGTATTCTTTGTCCTTGCTATATTTATTGTGCAGATATTTATTACAAAGAATGTATTAGCACCAATAGAACAGATAATGAATGTGTTTAATGATATCAAGGCTACACAGGACTATTCAAAGAGACTGCCTAAATCAAATAGTGTTGAGATGAACCAGCTTTCCGATGAAATTAATGGACTTCTCACACATATAGAAGATGAGAATATTCAGGAAAAGGAAAGGCAAAGACATTTAAGAGAACTTGCTGAGTGTGATCCGCTTACTGGAATTAATAATAAAAAAGCGATTGAGCAGAAAATGCTTGCTATGGTTCAGAGTGCAACTGATAAAAAAGTGCGTATAAGTGTTGGATTTCTTGATATTGATGATTTTAAAGATTACAATACTAATTATGGACATCAGGAAGGCGATAATGTAATCAAATTTGTTGCCAATACATTAAAGGAGAATTTTAAAGGTGAAGTTGGACGAAATGGCGGAGATGAATTTGTATTTGGTTATGAAGGGGATATAAGTAAAGAGGAACTTGATAGGAAAGTAAAGAAGGTCTATGATATTCTTAACAAGGGTTATACAAGAGGCGATTTGCTAAAGAATATGTCTGTTCCTTGTAGTATAGGTATTGTAACTGCGATAGGTGGAAGCTTTGATTATGCCAAGCTGTTAAAAGAAGCAGATAATGCAATGTATGATGCTAAGATTAATGGAAAGAATACATATGTAATAAGGGAGTTATAGGAATATTATTCCTATAACTCCCTTGGTTTATATAGTTTTAAGCATTTTTTACAAGTACAGCATAAAGTGTTCTTGAAAGAATACTTGCGACAACAAAGCATACAACAGCTTCAATTGCACCCTGTGTTCCGACAAATGCGATAACGAAAGTAAATGGATTGCTTGCAGCGAATTTAGTTACATAAGTCTGAATAAAATCAGTTCTATAGAAAAGTGCAACAAGTGTACTCATAAAGAGCAGTGTGTTAAGAAGTGGGCAGGCAAGGCTTGCGATGTAGTAAGATACCTTCTGTACACTGCGGATATTATGAAGTACCTTGAATATAAGTCCTGTAAGAAGTCCCTCAAGTGTTCTTGGAACAACTGTAAGAATAATAGTGAATACAGGGCTGATATTAAATAATGCAAATGTAAATACAGAGCCGCCAGTTACTGCCTGATAGAGGCTTGTAAGACCGAAAGTAAGACCACATATAAGTCCGCCAACAGGGCCAAGAATTATAGCACCAACAGCTACTGGAATTGTCAAAAATGTGATAGTAAGACCTGGAAGTTTAATGTATCCAAGTGGAGTAAAAGCCATAATGATAATAATCGCTATCATAGCGGCAAGTTCAACCATATATTTGGTTGTAAAAGTTTTGTTGGCAGTATTGTTAACTGCACTTGTCTGGTTGTTATTCATAAAATCTCCTTTTCGTCTGATAAAACGGCAATCCTGTCTTTCAGACATTTTTAATTGTAGCGTTATGACAGATGGGATAAACACGAATAAGTGTATACAGATACCAAAAATATCTCATATTAGTGTAAGTACATAAATAATGTAGATATACAGACTGGTATAAATTGATATACTATATTGTATATCAATCAAAATGAAATCAGAATATTAATTCAGCATATTTAAAAGTAAAAGTTCAGAATAAAATCTTGTTACACGCCAATTGAGGTCGCACATCAATTCTTTCTTCTACCATTAAAAAACTTCCTTGAAATAATTAAATAAATAATCCAATAATTATAAACTATAAATACCAATGATTACAGGTGATAATAATTACTGGCAGCTGATACATTTTCATCCGAATAACGCTCACGCGTATAATATCATACTTGATAATACAGGGCAATACATAGATTGGATAAAATTGTATACAATGTTTATAAAGTATTAATAAATGCTTCTTATTTCCTTAATTTACATATTTTCTCAATAATGATAAAATAAGAAAATATCGTGGCAGACTACTTTATGTTATTGCCTGATTTGAAGAGATATAGTTTATGAAGAGTTTAATAGAAAGGAAGAATTATGAGCAGAATATTGAAAAGTATTGCCCCATACTGGAAATCAATAATAATTATTCTGTTGTTACTTGTGTTGCAGGCGAATTGTGATCTTGCACTTCCACAGTACACATCGAATATTATTGATGTTGGTATCCAGAATGGTGGTATAGGACATAGTATTCCAGAGAAGATTACTAAAGATGAATATGATATAGCGAAGATGTTTATGACGGACGAAGAGATAAGCATATGGGAGAAATGTTTTGAGGAACAGGATGACTTATATGTCCGTACAGAAAATAATGATAAAAGGTTAGATGAATATGATGATACACTTGCTATGGCACTGATTATTAATAATCAGATGTCATCAGTTACAGTCACACAGTTCAAACAGCAGATGGCGGCACAGATGGGCGTTGATGTATCTGAACTTGAGAATGTTTCAGTTGCAGACCTTGGAAAGAGAATGGGTGTGGAACTTGAAACATTTACTAAGGATATTGAAGATGCTGATGGTAATGAAGTTCCAACAGAATGTGTAGATATGAGAATTATATTCAAGGCAATGTATGATAATGGTGCAATGTCTAAAGATACGTTTATATCTATGAGAGATGAATTCCAGTCAACATTTGATACAATGGGTTCAACCCTTATATCTTCAATGGGAAAGGCTTACGCTAAGTCAATGGATGCAAAGGCTGGAATGGATATGAAGGCCATACAGAAAAGATACCTTTGGATATCTGGTGCTAAGATGGTAGGAATGGCACTTCTTATTGCGGTATGTACTGTATGTGTTGCATTCTTTGCATCAAGGGTTGGTGCTGGAGTTGGACGTGATTTAAGAGGAAAAGTATATAAGAATGTAATGAGCTTTTCTAATGCAGAGCTTGATAAGTTCTCAACAGCTTCACTTATCACACGTACAACTAATGATGTACAGCAGATACAGCTCGTATGTGTTCTTATATTAAGAATGGTTCTTTATGCACCTATTATTGGTATCGGTGGAGTTATAAAGGTAATGTCAACAGGTGCTGGAATGGAATGGGTAATAGCCCTTGCAGTTCTTGTAATTATTGGCTTTGTACTTTTACTTATGGCAGTTGCAATGCCTAAGTTCAAGCTTATGCAGAAGCTTGTTGATAATGTCAATCTTGTATCCAGAGAGATTCTTACAGGTCTTTCTGTAATAAGAGCCTTTGGAAGAGAGAAGAAGGAAGAGGAAAGATTTGATGAAGCTAATAAAGAGCTTACAAAGACAATGCTTTTTACTAACAGGGTAATGACATTTATGATGCCGGTTATGATGCTTATAATGAACTGTCTCTCAGTAGGTATTGTATGGGTAGGAGCTCACAGAATTGACAGCGGTGTTATGCAGGTAGGTTCAATGACAGCATTTATTACATATGCTATGCAGATTGTAATGTCATTCCTTATGCTTACAATGTTGTCAATTATGCTTCCAAGAGCGATTGTAGCAGCAGACCGTATAGATGAAGTTATTAATACAAAGTCATCAATAACAGATGCAGAGTCACCTAAGAGTATAAGCAATCCTAAAGGACTTTTAGTATTTGACCACGTTAACTTTAAGTATCCGGGTGCTAATGAAAATGCTCTTGAAGATATCAATTTTGTGGCTGAACCGGGGAAGACTACAGCTATTATAGGAAGTACAGGATGTGGAAAGTCTACACTTGTTAATCTTATTCCAAGACTTTATGATGCAACAGAAGGTTCAATAACTCTTGATGGTGAGAATATCAAGAATATCTCAATGAAGGAATTAAGAGATGAACTTGGTTATGTACCACAGAAGGGAATATTATTCTCAGGTACTATTGAGTCTAATATCAAATTCAAAAACCAGAGGCTTCCATGGATATAGTAAAGGAAGCAGCTGAGATTGCACAGGCAACTGAATTTATTGAAACTAAGTCAGCAAAATATGAAAGTCCAATCGCACAGGGTGGAACTAATGTATCTGGTGGACAGAAGCAAAGACTTTCAATTGCAAGGGCTATTGCTAAGAATCCTAAGATATTTATATTTGATGACAGCTTTTCAGCACTCGATTTAAAGACAGATGCGGCACTTAGAAAGGCACTTGCTTCTAAGGTTACAGACAGTACAGTTATCATAGTTGCACAGAGAATAAGCACAATACTTCACGCGGACCAGATTTTAGTTATGGATGAAGGTAAGATAGTAGGAAAGGGTACTCACGAGGAACTTCTGAAGAATTGTGAGGTATACCAGCAGATAGCCAAATCTCAGATGTCAGCTAAGGAACTGGGAATTGACGGAAAGGAGGAAGCATAATTATGGCAGATAATAACTCATATAAGCAGACTCCAAGACGAAGAGGTCCAGGAGGCGGTATGGCTCCTGCAGAAAAAGCCAAGAATTTTAAAGGCTCAATAAGCAAAGCTTATGCAGTATATTGGCAGATATAAGATTGCTATATTGGCAGTTATGATTATGGCGGCGGCTTCTACAGTATTTACAGTAATAGGACCTAAGGTATTAGGTAAGGCAACAACAGGTCTTTCAGAAGGCCTTATGAAAAAGATTACAGGAACTGGTGGAATTGATTTCTCATATATTGGAAGAATTCTTATAATTGTACTCTGTCTGTATGCGTGCAGTGCAATATTCAGCTTTATTCACGGCTGGATAATGACAGGTGTTTCACAGAAGGTGTGCTACAGACTTCGTAAAGAGATATCAGAGAAGATTAACCGTATGCCTATGAAGTATTTCGAGAGCAGGACATACGGTGAGGTTCTTTCAAGAATAACTAACGATGTTGATACATTAGGAATGGGTCTTAACCAGAGTATAACAACAATTATTACATCAGTTGCTACAATGATAGGTGTTCTTGTAATGATGTTAAGCATTTCACCACTTATGACAATTATTGCGATAGTTATTCTTCCAATATCCGTTGGTCTTGTATCATTTGTTGTTAAGAAGTCACAGAGTTACTTTAAGACACAGCAGGAATATCTTGGACATATTAATGGACAGATAGAAAGAAACATATGGCGGACATATGGTTGTTAAGTCGTTCAATAAAGAGAAGGATATGGTGGATACATTTGACAAGACTAATGCTGTATTATATTCATCAGCCTGGAAGTCACAGTTCTTTCCAGCGGCAATACTTGCTATGTATACAATAAGACATAAGACAAGGCATATTAAATTCACACTGGGTGTACCAGTTATACTTGTTATTCAGATAATCGTGCTTTATATTCTTTATACAAGATATGGTATATTTACAGGGTGAATATGAAGATTAAAGAAGTAATATGTTAAAAAAGTATAGATATAATATAGGACTGTGAATAAAAAAATCTGGGTTTTACGATTAACATACCGTTATGTGAGTTAATCATAAAATCCAGATTTTATTAATTGAAATTATATAATAAGTATTATAAGCGTCTGATTAACCAATAACGCCTACAAATCCGCATATCAGCACGATTATACCAAGTACAATTCTGTACCAGCCGAACACCTTGAAATCGTGTTTCTTAATGTATCCCATAAGAAATCTGATAACGAAAAGAGATACAACGAAAGCTACAAGCATACCAACAAGGAGAATTATTCCTTCCTGTGAAGACATTGAGTTATGAAGAAGGAACTTAACACCCTTAAGAAGGCTTGCTCCGAACATAACAGGTACTGCAAGGAAAAATGTATACTCAGCAGCAACAGTTCTTGAAACACCAAGAATTAGAGCACCGACAATAGTTGCACCTGAACGTGATGTTCCAGGGAATATAGCAGCGATAAGCTGAAAAAGACCTATATATGCAGCAAGCTTATAATCAATGCCTTCAATAGTTCTGACCTTGGCTTTCTTGCCGTGGTGCATAGTCTCTACAATAATAAATGCAATACCAAAGAGTATAAGCATGATAGCTACAGTTGTGTAGTTATAGAAAAGTTCTTCAAGCTTTTCATCAAATAATACGCCGACAATTGCGGCAGGTATGCACGAAACAAGAATGTGAAACCAGAGCTTGAATATATCACACTTGATATAAGCACCTGCACCCTCAGATGAGAGTGGTTCTTTATTATTGTTCTTTCCAAATGGCCATAACTTGTTCCAGAATAGTATAACAACTGTAATAGCACCAAGCTGGATAACTACCTCAAAAATACTATAGAATGCATCAGATACTTTTAATGGCATAATTTCATTTAAAAGTATCATATGTCCTGTGCTGCTTATAGGAAGCCATTCAGTGATACCTTCGACAATACCAAAAAGTATCGCTTTTAAAATCTCTAACATTATTCCTCCAATCGGATACGGATATTGTATCATAAATATATGTATAAAAAATCTGTAAAATTCTTATATCCGTTCACTTTATTTTTCTTAGAATTAATAATATGTTGTGATTATAATTCTGTTTCAGTTAGTATTCTCTCATTGCATAGAGATACTGTCAACTGTGAATTATCTAATTTACAACAAATTTTTATAAATTTCACTTTACACCGGTTATTGATAAGAAATATTGATAAGAGCCAATATGCGTGTTAAACTTATTCGGATATTTGATAATTACTAAAGCATATTTAATAAGATAACAAGGAGTCAGTTAATGGAAGTATATTTAAAACCAATAATATCAGCCTGCTATGTGTTTCCTATACTTGCTGTAATATTTACAATACCTTACATATTATATGAGTATCACAAATATGGTTCAATCCTTATACTTAGAACGGGGATTGTATATACATTTATATTCTATATGCTTACATCATATTTTTTATGACTGTGCTTCCACTTCCTCCAAGAAGCTCAGTTACACCGGATACTGCGAGTGTCCTGCTTGTTCCGTTTGATGCAATAAGGAGAATTATAACTACAGCTAATGTCACTTTGTCACAGCCATCTACATATGTTAACCTGTTTAAATGTTTTGATTTCTGGCAGGTTGCATTTAATATACTGCTGTTATTTCCGTTTGGAGTATATCTTAGATATTATTTTAAAAGACCCTGGTGGCAGGTGCTTATATTTTTTCATTTGGGTACAGCCTGTTCTTTGAATTGACACAGATTTCAGGGCTGTATGGAATATACAGATATCCATATAGGTATTTTGAGGTTGATGACCTTATATGTAATACATTAGGTGGAGTATTAGGTTATGTATGCACACCGCTTATAGTTTTTATGCTTCCGAAAAGGGATAGACTTGATGAGGCTGCATATAAGAGAGGACAGATTGTATCTGAATTCAGAAGAGGTGTTGCGTGGATAATTGATATGGTAATTATAATGATTCCAGTGCTGGCGGCTATGCTGTTGCTTTTGGCACGAGCATATAATTACCAGGAAAATGGTGCTGGGTTCGGTATATAATGTGAGATATGTAGTTATTTTATCGCTGTATATCGTTATTGTGTTCACACTTGTGACAAAGCTTACAAGAGGGCGGACAATAGGCAAGGCACTGGTTAATATACGTCTTATAGACTGCAAAGATACTGTTCTTAATATTAATAAAGTTCCACATATAAAAATGTATAAGCTGTTTATAAGATATTTTATAATATATACAATAAGTGTACCCTCATTACTATATGCGTATAACTTTTATCGTATGGCGATTGAACTTGAAGGGGTAAAATTATGGGCAGTTACAGCAGGATGTGTGATATGTATTTTAATTACAATATATATGGCATTTGATTTATTATTGTGTCTGTTTAGCAGCACAAGAAATATGCTATATGACAGAATAACAGGAATTACGCATAGAAGTGACATAATAAGCAGACAGGATAATACAAATTTAACAAGTTAAAGATAATATTTAGCCGAATAAGATACATTTCGAATATATAACAGGAGGTACGATTGTGACAATAAAAGATTTGCCAGCAGGTAAAAGTGCTACAATATTAAAAGTAGGTGGAGATGGTGCATTAAGACAACATTTTCTGGATATGGGACTTATTCAGGGTGCAGAAGTTACAGTTATAAAATATGCTCCTATGGGTGACCCTGTTGAATTAAGAATTCATAGCTATGAGCTTACCATAAGACTTTCAGATGCAGAACAGATAGAGGTAAGTGAGCCTTATTGTATTGATAATAAAGCTGTGGAAAATGTTAAAATGAATAGTATAGTAAAGGAACATCCGGGATTTGGTGAAGGAGGCAGGTATCACGATAAGGAAAATGAAAATCCTCTTCCAGATGATGAAAAGCTGACATTTGCACTTGTAGGCAACCAGAATTGTGGAAAAACAACTCTTTTTAATGTATTAACAGGCTCCAATCAGCATATAGGTAATTTTCCAGGTGTTACAGTTGATAGAAAAGTCGGAGTTATAAAAGGTTATCCTGATACACTTATAACAGATTTGCCAGGAATATATTCAATGTCACCATATAGCAGTGAAGAAATAGTAACAAGGGAATTTCTGCTTATGGACAAACCTAAAGGTATTATTAATATATTAGATGCTACTAATATTGAAAGAAACCTTTATCTGTCAATGCAGCTTATGGAATTAGGGAATTCCTATGGTAATTGCACTTAATATGATGGATGAGGTAAGAGTCAATGGAGGTTCTGTAAGAATTAACGCAATTGAGGAATTGCTTGGAGTTCCGGTTATACCAATATCAGCGGCTAAAGGTGAGGGCATAGAAGAACTGGTAAGTCATGCCATTCACGTTGCAACATATCAGGAAAAACCACAGATATCAGATTTTTGTTCCAAGGACAGTGCGGTTCATAGATGTATACATGGCATTATGTCGCTTATAAGTGACCATGCAGACAAAGCAGGATACCCTGAAAGATTTGCAGCCTCAAGGTTGTTGAGGGGGATTCACTTGTACTTAAGCATCTTGAACTTGAGCAGAATGAAAAAGAAATGATTGAACACATTATAGTACAGATGGAAGAAGAATGTGGAATGGATAGAGCCTCAGCTATAGCAGATATGAGATTTGCTTATATTGAAGATGTCTGTAAGAATACGGTTGTAAAGCCAAGAGAAAGTAAGGAAAGAATACGAAGCCAGAAGATTGATAAGCTTCTTACTGGTAAATATACAGGTATCCCAATGTTTATAGCAATTATGGGACTTGTGTTTTATCTTACATTTAATGTTATAGGTGCGGCACTCTCCAATGTACTTGATGTTTTAATTACATTTGTCACAAATGGGGTTGATAATCTTCTGACAGCAATGAATGTTAATTCGGTATTGCATGCACTTATCATAGATGGAATATTCAATGGGGTTGGTAGTGTATTAAGCTTCCTTCCGATAATCGTAACATTATTCTTCTTTTTTTATCAATTCTCGAAGATAGCGGTTATATGGCAAGAGTTGCATTTATTATGGATAAGCTATTACGTAAACTGGGATTATCAGGAAGAAGTATAGTGCCTATGTTAATTGGTTTTGGATGTAGTGTTCCAGGAGTTATGGCAAGCCGTACACTTTCATCTGAAAGAGACCGTAGGATGACAGTTCTTTTAACACCATTTATGAGTTGTTCAGCAAAAGTACCTATATATGCCTTTTTCTCAGCAGCATTTTTCCCCACATTATGCAGCGCTTGTTATGATAGGTATGTATTTTATAGGAATTATTGTTGGAATAATTATGGCGTTTATATTTAAAAAGACATTATTTAAGGGAGAACCAGTTCCATTTGTTATGGAGCTTCCTAATTACAGAATGCCTGGTGTTAAGAATGTGGTACATTTGTTATGGGAAAAGGCAAAGGATTTCTTACAGAAAGCATTTTCTATTATATTTATTGCAACAATACTTATATGGTTTATGCAGAATTTTGATATAAGGCTTAACGTTGTGGCAGATTCAAGACAGAGTATACTTGCTGTATTAGCAGGTATGATTACTCCGTTGTTTAAACCATTAGGATTTGGAGACTGGAGACTTGTAACAGCTATACTTACAGGCGTAATGGCAAAGGAAAGTGTAGTATCTACGATATCAATTCTATTTGGAAGTACGATAGAGATGGTATCTGTTATATCAGCTGCGGGTGCAATGTCATTTCTTGTGTTCTGTCTTTTGTATACACCTTGTGTTGCGGCAATTGCCTCAGTTAAAAAAGAACTTGGAGGTAAATGGGCAGCATATGTTGTAGTTATTCAGTGTGTTGTAGCATGGATTGCGGCATTAATTACATATATTATTGCTGGAATTTTATACCTCTGATAAATATGTATGCGAAAAAAAACATTGCAAAATCAGACTATTGATGATAAATTATCAATAAGCTAATTCCTAGAGGGAGTAATCGGCATATTTATATATGCAGTTATATCGACATAATGGCTTATAAGCCCGGTATTACTTTAAATGATGAGACTCGTGGACAGTATCAGTACTGTCTGCGGGTCTTTTTTATATAACTGGAATTCGTTTTCGTTAAAACATCAATTATTATATATGATATGACAATTGGTTATAATCTTTCTTGGAGCAACAGATAAAATATAGAAATGAGGACAATTAAGAAATGAGTATTGTTGAATTATTTATACTGGCAGTAGGACTTTCAATGGATGCTTTTGCTGTATCTATCTGTAAGGGCTTGTCGCTTGGAAAGATAAAGCCTAAGCATATGTGCATTGCCGGTGCGTGGTTTGGTGGATTTCAGGCATTGATGCCGCTTATTGGCTATTATCTCGGAAGTCTGTTTGCCGATATGGTTACCAGATATTCACACTGGGTTGCATTTGCACTTCTTCTTGCAATTGGTGGTAATATGATTAAGGAGTCATTAGGGGAAGAAGAAAATGTCAGCAATGATATGGGATTTAAGAGTATGTTATTACTTGCAATTGCAACAAGTATTGATGCACTTGCAGTAGGCGTGTCATTAGCATTCCTTAAGGTTGCCATTCTTCCAGCGGTATTATTTATAGGCTGTATTACATTTGTCTGTTCAGCGGCAGGTGTTAAAATTGGAAGTATATTTGGTGATAAATATCAGTCTAAAGCAGAACTTTGTGGAGGGATTATTCTTATTCTTATAGGAATTAAGATATTACTTGACGGTTTGGGAATACTTTAGTTATAATATTATAATTAAGTAAGAAATGAGGATTAATATATGAAAGAAATGTTATTGGCATTATTACTGCTTATTATAGGTTTTGTGCTTCTTATAAAGGGAGCAGATTTCTTTGTTGACGGAAGTTCGTCAGTTGCGAAAAAGATTAAAAGTACCTTCAATGATAATCGGACTTACAATTGTAGCTATGGGTACAAGTCTGCCAGAATGTGCAGTTAGTGTTACAGCTTCACTTAACAATAATAATGCTTTAGCTGTAAGTAATGTAATTGGTTCTAATATATTTAACCTTATGGTTGTGTGTGGTGTATGTGCATTATTTACACCATTGGCGGTATCAAAAGATACTTTTAAAGAAAGAATTTCCATTTTCTATCATATGTGCCATTCTTCTTGCGGCACTTGGTGCTGTTGGAATGACACTTGGAAGAATTGACGGAATAGTATTTCTTGTAATATTCGCAGTTTACCTTTGCTTGATGATTGTATCAGCTAAAAATGCACGTAACGAGGCACTTAATAAAGAACTTGAAGAAGAGGTTGATGAAGAGATAAAAATTCTTCCAGTATGGCAGTGTATTGTATACATTATTGGTGGAGCAGTAGCTATTAAGTTCGGTGGTGATTTTGTTGTTGATGGAGCTTCCACAATTGCAACTGGATTTGGTATAAGCCAGAATCTTATCGGACTTACAATAGTTGCACTAGGAACAAGTCTTCCAGAGCTTGTTACATCAATCGTTGCGGCTAAGAAGAATGAAGTGGATATGGCATTGGGAAATGTCATCGGCTCTAACATTTTTAATATTCTTCTTGTATTGGGTGTTGCTGGGGCAATAAGTCCTGTAGCATTTGTAACAGAAAATCTTATCGACATTGCTATTCTTGTTGTTATGAGTGTGGTTGTATGGATATTCGCGTGGTCAAAGAAAAAGCTTGTCAACTGGCATGGTGCAGTTATGCTTGTATCATATGTGGCTTACCTTGTATACATTTGCATAAGATAAATATTGCATATAAGGCTGTTTACGTCATATATGAATTGTAATAAAATTATATATGGCAGTTCCGATTTCACCGCATCACTAAAGATAAGGAGAGGGACGGAATATGAACACATATAAGATGGTTCTTAATGAGGATACCAGAGTATTAATATATGGTAATAGCATTAAAGTAGTACGCATCAGAATTGATGAAATCAACTATATAAGCTGTGCCAACAGAATTATTATGATTCATACGAATAATGCCAGTGATAGATTTTATGGGAAGATGAAGGATGTATATAATTTATTGGGGAAATATGGGTTTGAGTACATTAATGAGTCGGAGATAGTTAATTGTATGAATGTGAGTAGTATGACGGTTAATTCGATAATATTAAGAGAGGGAACAGAACTAATATGTAGTAAAAAATTCAAACAAAAGTTCAGAAATCTTATGTGGAACTAAATTCATACCAAAGTTAAAGGTGAATTCCTGTCGGGTGCTATAAGGTACTGGCAGGAATTTACTTTTATATAACAGGAAATATATATAACCTAAGAAAGCGGAATGTCAGAATATTAAAAAAGTATAAATAACAAGTTTTTTAAGGCTTGGCTGTTTGTAATTAATAATTATAAGTGGTAAAATGTTACATATTTTATATTGTAATTATTATGTTGTAATTAATAGAAATGGAGGCTACAATGCAGGCATATACTGTATCGCAGTGGTTATTATTCTTTTATATATATTGTTTCTTTGGTTGGGTATGGGAATGTTGTTATGTATCAGCCAGAAAAGGAAAGTGGGTAAACAGGGGATTTCTTCATGGACCAGCACTTCCAATATATGGTTCAGGTGCAATGGTAATATTGGTAAGTACTATAGGAGTAAGGGATAATATAGCTTTAATATTCCTGTTTGGAATGATATCATCAACAATACTTGAATTTGTTACAGGATATTGTATGGAGAAAATGTTCGGCGTAAGATACTGGGATTACAGTAATCAGCCATTAAATTTAATGGGACATATATGTCTGTTCGTATCATTAGGCTGGGGTGTGTTCTCTGTTCTTCTTGTAAGAATTGTACACAGACCTATAGAGGGCATTGTATATATGCTTCCAGATACAATTACGGACATAATAGCATTTGTCTTGACAATAGCTATGGCAGTTGACTTTACACAGTCATTCAATGAAGCTATGGATTTGAAGGCTGCAATTGAAAAGCTTGCTAATAGTAATGAACAGATAAGAATTCTTGCCAAAAGACTTGAGGTTGCCTCAGCATTTGTTGAAGATGATTATAATAAAATGAAAGAAAAATTCGCTGAAGGTAAAGCAAGTGTTATGAATAAGGCAGGTTCAGTGGGTAAGCTTAAGGGTAGAATTTCATTCGAGAATGATATGAATGAAAGAAAAGGTGTTAAGCTTGCAACCTTACAGAGAATGACAGAGGCTGTTAAAGAGAGTCTTAAGAATAAGATTATGGACGAGAAGGCGGCTAACCAGCTTTTAGAAACACTTGAAAATGAAAAGGTAAATCTTAAGGCTGATACTGGAAGAAACTACAAGAGCGTATTCAGAATTATGAAACGTAATCCGGGTGCTATTTCAAGAAAGCACGAGGAAGAACTGAATGAAATTAAGAGAATGATTAAGTGATTTTAATGTGAGTTCCGGGCTGCTGGTGATTTTAGGAATTGTATTAATTAAATAAAATGTTTGGATAATGAGGATTGTATATGGAAAAGATTATAATATATAATGTAGCTGATGCCAGAAAGATTATAACAATGGCGGCTAATATGCGAATAAAAAGCATAGTTATTGACAATACTAAGCTTTCAGATACATTAGAAAATGTACTGGCATATAGTCAGGATTACAGAACTGATGATATTATGCCATTTATTAATAAAGATAAAAGCATAGTTATATTCTGTGATGTTACACAGAAACATCTGGACAAGCTTTTATTTGGTATCAGAAACAACAATCTTAATGTCGATTACAAGGCTGTTATGACTAAGACTAACAAGTCGTGGACATTGAATAAAATATTATATCATATGGAGATTGAAAAGAAAAACGAAAGGAGATAATTATGGAGATTATTCACGTTACAGAAGCAACATTTAAACAGGAGGTACTTGAGTCGGATAAGCCAGTGCTTGTAGATTTCTGGGCAACATGGTGTGGACCTTGCCAGATGCTTGCACCAGTCCTTGAGGAAGTAGCGGCAAAGCAGGACGATGTAAAGATATGTAAGATTGATACAGATAAGGAACTTAATCTTGCATTACAGTATAAGGTAGCTTCAATACCAACCCTTCTTTTATTTAAGAACGGAGAAGTTGCTGCAACTAATATAGGCTTTATCGGTGAAGAACAGGTTATGGAATTCATAGCCCAGTAAATAAATGTTAACTATTTGCGCGGCTTTTCAGCGCATCTGAAGTTTCGAAGAAACTTCTAAGTGACTACGAAGTAGTCATATTATATCATATTTTCTGCGTTGTTCTTCAACGCATCTGAAGTTTCGAAGAAACTTCTAAGTGACTACGAAGTAGTCATATTATATCATAATTTCTGCGTTGTTTTTCAACGCATACGAAGTTTCGAAGAAACTTCTAAGTGACTACGAAGTAGTCATATTATATCGTAAACAAGGAAAGGGCAGGCACAGCATCAGATTTATTATCTAGATGAATGATGCTTGCCTTTTACTACATTTGCTAAGAAATGAGGTTATACATATATGAGAGAATTATATCTTGAATGTTATTCAGGAATAAGCGGAGATATGTCTGTTGCGGCACTTCTTGATGCCGGAGCGGATAAAGAATATTTGTTAAAAACACTTGCAACTATGCCTCTGACAGGTTATGAGGTTAAGATAACAAGAGTTAAAAAGAATGGTATAGATTCGTGTGATTTTAATGTAGTGCTGGACAGCGGACACGAGAACCACGACCACGATATGGAATATCTGTATGGACATCTTAATGGCGAAGGGCATACGCACAATTTTGAAAAATGTACATTCGCATACTCATTCAGCACATCACAGCCACAGGGGCTGAAAGAAATATTCTATTATAGAGCAGACACAGCTTACTGAGAATGCAGAAAAGCTTGCTAAGAAAATATTCAGAATATTAGCAGAAGCAGAAGCCAAGGCACACGCTACAGATATTGAAAATGTTCATTTTCACGAGGTTGGTGCAGTAGACTCGATTGTGGATATAGTGGCGTTTGCTGTATGCTTCGATAACCTGCATATAGACAGGGTGTATGTTCCAGGTATCAGCGAGGGAACTGGAACAATAAGGTGCCAGCACGGAATAATTCCAGTACCAGTGCCAGCGGTTCTTAATATAACATCAGCTTATAATATAGAATTAAGCAATACCAATATTAAAGGCGAACTTGTAACGCCAACGGGAGCGGCGATTGTAGCGGCTGTAAGAACAGATACAGCACTTCCACAGCATTTTACAATAAAGAAGACTGGATATGGTGCAGGCAAGAGAGAGTATGAGCTTCCGGGAGTATTAAGGGCAATGCTTATTGAGAGTAATAGTGAAAGCTTAGACGAAAATGCTGACTTAATATATAAGCTGGAAACGGATATTGATGACTGTTCGTCAGAGATATTAGGATACACTATGGAGCGCCTGTATAAGGCGGGTGCAAGAGAAGTGCATTTTCTTCCTATATATATGAAAAAGAACAGACCTGCATATGAGCTTGTTGTAATATGCTGCAAGGAAGATATTACGACTATGGAAAATATCATATTTGAGGAAACAACGACAATAGGAATAAGACGTTGTGCAATGAAGAGAACAATTCTTCCAAGAAAAATTGAAAAAGTCAGTACACCATATGGTGAAATTGACGTAAAGGTGTGTACGCTTCCTAATGGCAAAGTTAAGAGATATCCTGAATATGAAACTATTAAGAGCATATGTGAGGCAGAAAATGTGCCATTGAGGGATATAATTGGGAATATAGGAGAATAAAAAATAATTAAAGACTGTTACAAGAAATTATATGCTGGCATTATATAGAACATAGAAATATAAAAGTCCTGAGTAATGTCAGCATATTAAAATATAAGTTTCGTGTGACAATCTTATATTATAAACCTGGAAAAGCATTTCGATATTATACATTTGCAGAGGCAGAGTTATGGTTAATATATTTTATTGATATGGGAAAATGATATAGCCGTCACCTGTATTTTTATAGTTGTACTATATCACTAAGCATTACAGAAAAATTAATTAACACGGTTGCCATCAGTACCAATAGTTACAACTCTTACAGGAATTGTCTTGCCGCTGTCAGCTACAGCCTTTTCAACTGCATACTGCAATCCACCACAGCAAGGTACAGTCATACGTGTTACAGTTATGCTCTTTATGTTATTATTCTTGAATATCTCGGTTAATTTCTCAGAATAGTCAACCATATCAAGCTTTGGACATCCGATAAGTGTTATGTGGTTACGCATAAAATCGTGGTGGAATGTACTGTAGGCATAAGCTGTACAATCTGCTGCAATAAGAAGGTCAGCTCCATTAAAGCATGGTGCAAAAGGAGATACAAGCTTAATCTGTACAGGCCAGTTGTTAATCTGGTTTCCACTTGCCGCTTTGTTAGCAAGTACTTCAGCTTCATTATATTCAGGAGCTTCACGCTCAATAAAACGAATTGCATTCATAGGGCAGGCTGGCAGACAGTCGCCAAAACCGTCACAATAATCATCTCTTAAAAGCTTAGCCTTTCCGTCAACAATTCCAATAGCTCCCTCGTGACAGGCGTGTGCACATAAGCCACAGCCGTTGCAGAGTTCTTCATTAATTTCTATAATCTTTCTTATCATAATCAAATAAATCCTCCTATTTATAGTAGTATTTTTATTTAATAGAAAATTCTGATAAAAATTCCTGTTAAATAAAAAGCCCTCTGGGCAGATTCACCATACGGCGGTAATGTAGATGCCACTAAAGTGTTCCGCCATAGGTGGAGAATCCTGTGAAACAGGATTCTATCCTGCAGACCCGCTAAAATGTCTTAATAAGTATATGTTGTGGTTATTTTCAGCCATATTTTCATAGCTGGCTGATTAGTTTGAATTATATCTTAACTACCTGGTAAGTATAATATTAAATATTAATAAAGTATGTTGTAAATACAACAAAAATAAGATTATAATGTAATGAGTGCAAAAGAAAAGGAAGCGGCTGCGAAGCAGACATTTACTTTTCTTGCACCATTAACGAACGAATATCCTGTGAAACAGGATAAAGAGTGCGGAAGCACGAATTCGTGAGTGTAGGATATGCTAGGTTATAGTACAGGTGTGTAGTATATTAAGTTAATAGTGAGAAAAGATAGAGATTGGCAAATGAGTGCAAAAGAAAAGGAAGCGGCTGCGAATAGACACCGTAGATTTTATAGATTATTTTATGAATAATATAGAGAAGAATAGGATTGAAGAATATGGGCAGAATATTATATGACATTTCACAGGATTATATGGGAGTTATACAAAAGAGCAGGCTGTTTAGCGGTATAGAACCAGACGAGGCTAATGGAATGAGCAAATGCCTTGAGATAACATTTCGCGAGTATGACAAAGAAGAAGTTATATTTAATGAAGGCGATAAAATATCCAAAATAGGTATGGTGATTCAGGGCAATGTGAGCATAGAAAAGGCTGATTACTGGGGCAACAGGCATATTATGACATATGTGTCAGCGGGTGAAATATTCGGAGAGGCATATGCATGCAGTAACGACAAGACATCCAATGTAGAGGTTGTTGCGGCAGATAAATGTATAGTTGCATTTCTTGACACATACAAGGTTATGACGGTATGCAGTTCATCGTGCCAGTTCCACAGTAAGCTTATTCATAATCTTATATATATGCTTGCTGACAGGTGTGTGGTTATGAACGAGAAGATTACACATTTATCCAAACGAAGCACTAAGGAGAAAGTATTGTCATATTTATCAGCAAGAGCCGCCAAATGTGGGAGTGATGAGTTCGATATACCATTTAACAGGCAGCAGTTGGCTGATTATCTTTCAGTTGACAGGAGTGCAATGTCAGCAGAATTAAGCCGTATGAAGAAAAATGGAGAAATTGATTTTAGGAAAAATCATTTTATTATAAAATGTCGTGATAAACAATAATCTGCCGCTGTAAAGACACATAATTTGGAAGAAAATGTTAATTTAAGCCGTCATTGTATAAAACTAAAAACAACTAAAAAATGTATTGAAATTAATTGACAGGGGTGTTAATATACCCTTGCGAGAGATAGTTAAGAAATTAACATTTCGCTTTATATTTTTGAGAGTTTTGTATACAATATACAAACTATTATACAAATTAACAGTTATTTTATTAAGGAGGAACCAATAATGGTAAATTTTGATCAGTGGAATGGTTTCAAAGGCAGACTTTGGAAAGAAGAGATCAATGTAAGAGATTTCGTTCAGAACAATTACAAGCCATATGATGGAGATGAGAGCTTCCTGGAGGGACCTACCGAAGCAACTAATAAGCTTTGGGGCAGACTTCAGGAGTTACAGAAGGAAGAAAGAGCTAAGGGCGGCGTACTTGATATGGAAACAAAAGTTGTTGCTGGTCTTACAGCTTATGGTCCTGGATATATAGATGAATCTATGAAGGATCTGGAGCAGATCGTTGGTCTGCAGACAGACAAGCCATTAAAGAGAGCATTCATGCCTTATGGTGGTATCAAGATGGCAGAAGAATCATGCAAGAACTATGGTTATGAACCAGATCCAGAACTTCATAAGATCTTCACAGAATATCATAAGACACATAACCAGGGTGTATTCGATGCTTATACACCAGAGATGAGAAAGGCTCGTCACAGCCACATCATCACAGGTCTTCCAGATACTTATGGACGTGGACGTATCGTAGGTGACTACAGAAGAGTTGCTCTTTACGGTATCGACTTCCTTATGGAAGAAAAGAAGAAGGATCACGCTAACTGTGGTTGTGGAACAATGACTGATGACGTTATCCGTTTAAGAGAAGAAATATCTGATCAGTACAAGGCACTTGCAGGTATGAAGAAGATGGCTGAAAGCTATGGTTATGATATCAGCAAGCCAGCTACTAATGCTAAGGAAGCTGTTCAGTGGTTATACTTTGGATATCTTGCAGCTATCAAGACACAGAATGGTGCTGCTATGTCTGTAGGTCGTGTATCTACATTCCTTGATATCTATATTCAGAGAGATCTTGAAGCTGGTACTCTTACAGAGAAGGAAGCTCAGGAACTTATTGATCATTTCGTTATGAAGTGTAGAATGGTTAAGTTCGCAAGAATTACATCATACAACGAATTATTCTCAGGAGATCCTACATGGGCTACTCTTGAAGTTGGTGGTACAGGTATCGATGGACGTTCAATGGTTACAAAGAACGACTTCAGATTCCTTCATACACTTGAGAACATGGGACCTTCACCAGAACCAAACCTTACAGTACTTTATTCTTCAAGACTTCCAGAAAGCTTCAAGAAGTATGCTGCTAAGATTTCTGTTGATACATCTTCAATCCAGTATGAGAACGATGATGTTATGAAGGTAACATGGGGCGATGATTATTCAATCTGCTGCTGTGTATCTGCTACACAGACAGGTAAGGAAATGCAGTTCTTCGGAGCTAGAGCAAACCTTGCTAAGTGCTTACTTTACGCTATCAATGGTGGTGTAGATGTTAAGAACAGAGAACAGGTTGGTCCTGCTTACAAGCCAGTTACTTCAGAATATCTTGATTATGATGAAGTTGTTGATAAGTTCGATGCTATGATGGATTGGTTAGCTGATCTTTATGTTAATACACTTAACCTTATCCAGTATATGCATGATAAGTATTACTATGAAGCTGCTGAGATGGCTCTTATTGATACAGATGTTAAGAGAACATTTGCTACTGGTATCGCTGGATTCTCACACGTTGTAGATTCACTTTCAGCTATTAAGTATGCAAAGGTTAAGACAGTACGTGATGAGACAGGTATCGTTGTAGATTACGAAATCGAAGGCGACTTCCCTAAGTATGGTAACGATGATGACAGAGCTGATGATATCGCTGTATGGTTACTTAAGACATTCCTTGAGAAGATTAAGAAGAGACATACTTACAGAAATTCAGAGCCTACAACATCAATCCTTACAATTACTTCAAACGTAGTTTACGGTAAATATACAGGAGCTATGCCAGATGGACGTAAGGCTGGTACTCCACTTGCTCCTGGTGCTAACCCAAGTTATGGTGCAGAGCAGAATGGTCTTCTTGCTTCACTTAACTCACTTACAAAGCTTCCTTTACGAGTGGGCATTAGATGGTATTTCTAATACACAGACAATGAACCCAGACGCTTTAGGACATAACGAAGAAGAAAGAATTAACAACCTTGTTAACGTTATGGATGGATACTTCGATCAGGGCGCTCATCACCTCAATGTTAACGTATTCGGTAAGGATAAGTTACTTGATGCTATGGAACATCCTGAAAAACCTGAATATGCTAACTTCACAATCCGTGTATCAGGTTACGCTGTTAAGTTCATCGACCTTACAAAGGAACAGCAGATGGATGTTATTTCAAGAACATTCCACGACAGAATGTAATCATACGAATAGTATAATTGCTTGAAATTAGAATGCAGTATTTAAGCGGTTTGGCAAAAATGTATATACTAATACTTAATGTAAATTGGTGTAAACTATTACAGTTTGGTTTTTAATCTGAACCAAAACTGAACCAAACTGCTTAAAAAACTGAACCAGATAAAAGTGGCTTTAAGTTGCTTGTTTACTGGTGATAAGTTACATTAAGTTATAACAAAAAATGAAAAAGCCACCTGTATTCAAAAAATG